>OHLM01000010.1_pt1 | contig 229159 bp, 185 predicted proteins | sample 1569101 | NCBI WGS metagenome assembly OHLM01 (sample SAMEA3879558, study PRJEB24766) | human gut metagenome | biome: human-associated habitat; feature: feces | place: USA | collected 1985/1987
ATTCACCTACCACCTCCCCCTACGGGTACTCCTCCTTCCCGAAGGAGGAGAGTTGCAGATACTATCGACTATAAACTGTCTGGCTATTATTTTCCTAATTAACTTTGTTTCCAAATCTGATAAAGAGCTTTCAGTCTCTTTTATTCCCTCTCCAGTCTCTTTTAATCTCCTTTATTCTTTCTTAATCCGGTGTAACCCGGTGCAATCCGGCAAGTCGCCGGTGTCTTGCCGTATCTTTGTTTCACCAACAGAAAGGGAGAATGTCCTTCCTTTCGGAGAAAACAAAATTTTAAATTATGGCAACAGTAACTGTGGTGCGCTACAAGCGCAGAAAACGAATTGGAGATGAGAAGTCGCCAATGGTGTATGCTCTCAAACTCAAGTCCGGAGAGGCGAAAATCTATTCAATCGAGACGCTGGCGCGTGAAATCGAGTCAATCGGGTCGCTTTCGGTGGAAGACGTGTCGCACGTCATGAAATCTTTCGTCCGTGCGATGAAGAAGGTCTTGGTGGCAGGCGATAAGGTGAAAGTGGACGGGCTGGGGATTTTTTACACCACGCTGACCTGTCCCGGTGTGGAGCAGGAGAAGGACTGCACGGTGAAGAATATTTCTCGTGTCAATCTCCGTTTCAAGGTTGACAATTCGCTGCGCCTTGCCAACGACAGCACGGCGACTACGCGTGGAGGGGAGAATAATGTGTCGTTCGAGTTGTATACCGAGAAGAAGGCCGCTTCCGAAGGAGAAGGAGGTGGCTCCGGTTCCGAGGAGCCCGGCAAGGGAGAGGGCGGTTCCGGTGGCGGGGTGACTCCGGATCCGTCTATCTAGTTGATAACTAATTTATAAAAAATGAGAAGCGATGATTGACAAAATCTTAGATGTTGTATTGGAAATCCTGTTTTTCTTTCGCAGAAAGAGAAAAGGTAGAAGAATGAAAGGACAGGTTGATGAGGAAGATTGACCTGATTGTGATCCACTGTTCCGCCACCAGGGCGGACAGGGATTTCACGGAAGAAGATTTGGAGGTGTGCCACCGCCGCCGTGGTTTCAACGGTGTGGGGTATCATTTCTACATCCGTAAGAACGGGAGCATCAAGACGACGCGGGAGATTGAACGGATAGGTGCGCACGCCAAGGGACACAACCTGAATAGTATCGGTATTTGCTATGAGGGCGGCCTCGACTGCCACGGACGTCCTGCCGACACCCGCACTGAATGGCAGATTCATTCGATGAATGTACTCATCCTCACGCTGTTGCGCGACTATCCCGGTTGCCGCATCTGCGGACACCGGGACTTGAGCCCCGACCTGAACGGGAACGGGGAGATCGAGCCGGAGGAATGGGTGAAGGCTTGCCCGTGCTTCGACGTGACGAAGGAATGGAGGTAATCATCGGAGAATGTCATAGTAGACTTCTGTAACCTGCTGTGATACTCGCCGGCTATTGAAACGTTCCTGAATGGTGGACATAGCTGTGACTCCGTAATCTTCTTTCCATTCGGGATGATGAAGATAAGCCAAATAGCATTCTGCCAATTCTTCCGGTTTGCCGAAGTCTACTATTAACCCGCTTTGCTGGTGAGTGATAACCTCTTTGGTACCGTCTGTCGGGGTTACTACCAACGCTTTTTTCATTGCCATAGCTTCGAGCAGGGCAATGGAAAGTCCCTCCCATAAGCTGGGTAAGCAAAAAACATCGATAGCGTGCAATACATCCGGTACGTCACTGCGAAAAGGTGAGGTCCGGATGTGTTTTTCCATTCCATACAGGCGAATTGCTTCTTTAGTCTCTTCTTCCATGTCACCCTGACCCACTAATAGCGCCTTTATTCTTTTGTCTTTCTGCCGTGCAAGAGCGATACTCTTTACAAAGTCCAAAGGAGCTTTCTGCAAGGTGATCCTGCCCACAAAGCCTATCACGAAATCCTCGTCGGTAAACCCGAACTCGTTGCGGAGATTGCTGAACTCCCGGTGGGGGTTGAACTTTGTCAGGTTAATGCCGTTTTCTATGACGATCGAGTGTTTTAATCCGAAAGTTTTCTGCCCGGTAATCCGGTTACTTTCCGAGACACAGATTACTTCTTTGCTCAACTTGCATATTATTTTTTCACTCCATGCCCGGAGACGTTTGATGAAAAACGACTGGTCTTGGTGAAAACTCCACCCGTGAACGGTATATACCATGGGGATGTGTAGCTTCCGGGCTATAAAAGCGACATTGGATGCGGCACGACTTCCGTGGGCATGGATCAGTTGTATGTTCTCTCTGAGAATCAGCTCTTTGATCTGCCGGGTGATGCGTACGTCAAATGGGTGAGAGGTGTTGACAACGTGGCACTTGACTCCTCTTTGCGTGAGCGCGTCAATCATTTGTCCGCCTGTGAATGATAGGACAATGGGATTGACACGGTTGTCGAATCCTGCTATGAGATCGAGGAGGTGAGACTCGCCACCACCTACCTGACCTTGTCTGATTACTTCTAATACGTTAATTGCCATGCTCGGTATGTATAAATTTTTTGTTAACTCCTTTTAATTTGAACAGATTACTTGCAATGCCGAGCAGTAAGGACGGTAGCTGGAAGATTGCCCGTAAGAGTTGCTTGTTCAGTAAATGTCCGGGGATTGCCGTAAACAGTGCAAGAAATAAAGCAAAAGCGAGTATCCACCATTTAATGCTTGAATAGGGGGAAACCAGGGTGACTAGTATGGTGAAAAAAAATGTGCAGAAGATCAGGATGATACGGGGCAGCAGTGTCCATTGAAAAACTTTGTCACAATAGTCTATATTGCCGCGCAGTAGCTCTTTTGGAAAGTCGGGAAGTGTCCGTACTAATGAGTCAAATTGGGCAGCTATCCAGCGTTTGCGCTGGTTTTTGATTCCTTCTTTCTTTTGGGTCTTTTCGTCTTTCACGTAGACGTGTTCCAGATATTCTATATGGATGCGCTGTTTGAGCAGGAGGGCTTCCATTTCCTTATCCTCTCCTGCCGTTTCGAGCAGGTGTATATGTTGGCGGAACCAACAGGCTTCCAATGCCATACCTGAACCGATAAGGGCCGAAGACAGTCCGAGTGCGATGTGCCCGCTGCGGAATATTGAGTTGTTGATTTCTTCACTGGCCGCATCGAGAACGGCAATATCCGTATTGGTGTTTTTCGCGGTGCGGTGTGCCTGAACGGCTCTGGCTCCTGACTGAAAAACAGGGTTGAGTTCGGATAGAAAACTTGTACCGGCAGTATTGTCCGCGTCCATAATGACCACTGCGTCGTATGGTATGTCTGCGGTGGCGTTCATTGCCAGACTCATTGCTTTGGCTTTCGAACTGTCGGTATAGTCCGCTATCAGTAGGCGGACAGGCAATTGTCGCAGAGCTTCGTTCGTGCTTTCCTGCATCTGGTCGGAAATCACGATAATGTCATATAATTCCCGTGGGTAATCTTGCTGTAAGAAGGAATAAATGGCGGGGATAATGACCTTGTCTTCTTTATAGGCAGGAAAGAGCACAGCAAACTTGGTCCCGGGAGCCGTGCGAGGATAGATACGGGGGCGGCAGAACTTTGACGCTATGGCAAACAATAACAGGTAACCTGTGTTGAAGGCCAGGATTATGTAGAGTATAATTTCTGCAATGTGTAGTATGGTTATCATTTTTGTTCTTTTTTATGAGGAATACGGATGAATGCTGATATACCTTTTATGGTAGCCGTTAAGAGATCCGGCCGACCTTTTAATAAAAAAGACAGTCCGTTTTTTCCGGCAGCCAGCGTTGTCTGGTAAATGATAGAAAGCCAGCGGTTGCTCCCCTCCAGATTCCGCCAGGCATAGAGCAGGCGGTTACGCGTCAGATAGTAGGTGCGCAATTTGCTTAGCTGCCCGGTGCTTTGGCTTTCTTTGTGGAAAACAGTGCAACGCGGTTCGTACCATAATTCATAGCCGGCACGTGTTATATGGGTGCTCCAATCCAGTTCTTCATAATAAAGAAAGAATATTTCCGGCATCAGCCCTACTTTTTCAATCACTTCGCGTTTCACCAGCATAGCTGCCCCATGCAGATAAGGGGTGGGATGTGGGGTGTCGAATGTCCCGTTGTCCGGACAACCGAAACCTATGCCTGCATTGCGCAGTGTGATAGGGGTCAGTGGAGTGAACCCTGCGAATTGTATATTCTGAGGAGGAAAAGCGAAACGGATTTTGGGAGATACACCTCCTATTTCCGCACAGCTTTCGAGTCGCTCTATCAAAAAAGAGATTGTATCCTGTTCTATGTATGTGTCATTATTTATCAGAAAGATATATTTCCCTTTTGCTTCTCGGATGCCTATGTTATTGCCACCGGAGAATCCTTTGTTTTCATTGCTGCGGATAGCAATGACGGAGGGGTAGCGTTCACGTATTTTGGCAGCTTCGTCTTCACGTGATGCATTGTCTACCACGATCGTCTCATAACGTATGGAATGTATTTTATTTTGCAATGATTCTATCAGTTCACAGGTGTCTTTGAACCCGTTATAGCAGATCGTGATAAAGGATATCTCCGGAATATTGTTTGTCATATTTGCTCGTCGGTTTCTGGGGTGGATACTGATTGGGTGTTTTCTTCTTCACTGATACGCTTGTCTATATGCGGTGCGGCAAAACAGAGGGCAAAGCCTATATAGACAGGCAACTGGTTGGGATATTGCATCACATCATTGACATAGGCGGCTATAAAGAACCCTGCGTCCATGCAGAGCCAGGCCGCTACGAGTCCCCGCAGGCTTTTATTGCGTACCTTAAACATCAGTATCCAGGAGCACCAGGCGAAAAGGGTGCCGTGTATGCCGAGATAAAGAATCAGTCCGACAATCCCTGTTTCTACCCATACACTGACCAACCATGAATCAGGAGGATAGGGCATCTGCTCTTTTGAATTGAAATGGCCTGATTTAGACAGCCCGATACCGTAACCAATGGGTTTCTTTATCATCAATTCTTTCATCCTTTGTCGATTCTCGACACGCACATTGTAGGAGGCGTCTTCGGTTGGGTGGAAAGAAGAACGCATTTTATGGATGTATTGGTTGCCGCTTCCTATGTTAGTGAAATAGAAAAAACAAAAAACTCCGATAGAGACAAAGATGCCTGCCAACAGCGCTTTCCAATTTTTGGCCAAAATGGTTATCATCAGCATTCCGCCCATGATAACTCCCATGGCTGCTCTGGTTCCGGAGATTCCCACTCCGTAGAGCCCTCCCATTGCAATGCACAGAAAGTAGATGCGTTTCCATTTTGAGTCTACGAAAAATGCGCTAATGGTGAAAACTACGGTTGCCATAGCGCAATGTACGCCGTAATTTGCCGCATCTGTAAAGCAGGAGAAATAGCGGATGCCCGACCAGATGATATGGGTTCGGGCACCTCCCATTGAAAATAAAAAATAAAGGTCCTTGGAGCTGAAACCATGGCTTTTCTGCCAATATCCTTTGATTGTAAATATGATGACGAATACAGACCATACGATCAGTAGCAGTTCGATGTCTTTTTTGGTACGAATGACTATCGGAACTATAAAGGCACATATCAGGCCTATGAGTGTATATGGGGTGATGTTGATATTCCATGCCTCCATTACATTGTTGGGATTCAGTAATTCCAGAAAATAGAATAGGAACCAGGCTACAAACAAATATGTCATTATGTTTCGTCCGGGCTTCCAGTTTGTTTGCTCGTCATTGTTAAGCTGTATCAGGCAAGTAGTCGTTAACAACAAGATAAGTATCATGGAAAAAAGACCTATCTTGATATTCATTATAATGTTTGCCGCAACCAGTGCAAACTGTGCGGCAAGCAGAATATGAAAAGTTACTATCCTGTTATTCATCGTCTTCGTCTTCTACTTCTTTGGCCTTATTCTTGAAGTTGAATATGATTTTTTCAGTTAATGATAATTGGCTGAGATGATAACCGATTTTACGTAATAACGTATACGGTGGCAGCTGACCGGTGAAATCTTCTACTGCTCCCCGTCCGGCATTGGTCAGGCAGATACGGAACGGAACATCTGTTGTTCCCAGCTGGACCATAAGCTGGTCACAAAGCTGTTTGTCGAATGTTTTCCAACCATGATTCGCCGAAGCTATCAGGATGTTGGCATTGGCATCGTGCAACAGTGCACTGGGTATGCTGCTCTCCGATAACGGCGGATAGGCAACTATCAGGATGTCTTCTCCTTGTAAAGTGTAGAAGTCTGTGATGTTCTTAGCTAACAAATATTGAGTGGAATTGGTGTTGAAATCCACTCCGTGGGTGATAAATCTTGTATTCAACATACGGCTTTGCATATATCCGCAGACAAGGTTGCCTATTGTTTCTTCATCGGAATCTTCATTGATACTGAACAAATTGATGATGAATACACCCGGAGATTTCCGTTTGTCCAGAAAACGAAGCAGCGAATTGGTCAGCTCACTTGCGGAATGTTGCACGTAGGTCTTGGTCAGCCCTCCGTAGCGGGAAGCCGAAAGGCTGGGGACAGCACCTACCACTTTATATCCCGTCACTCGCTTGGTGCGACCGGCATCTCGCAATGTTCTGTCAAGCATTTCTATTAGCAGCAATAAGGCAACAATTATTAAAAAACTGCCTATACACGCAGCTATGACGATTTGTTTCCGGTTTGTTGAATGGGGCGAGATCGGATAGGTCGGTTCATTCAGCACCTTCAGTGTAGCGGAGGTCATTTCCAAATTTTTCTTTCTTAATAAGGCCTCGTTATAGCTGTGCAATACGGTTAGATAGTTGCGCTCGGTAAAGTTAATCATACGCTCTTTCTGTTTAATCGTAGTACCTACCGGTGCAAAGAATACGTATCGCTCGTTCAGCTCTTGGCGTGAGTTCTGTGCAATTAGCAGTTCGGCTTTGGCCTTTTCATATAACAGGGTTTGTTCGAGCCACTGGTCGATGATGTTTGTTCGCAAAACACCTTCTTTGCTGTATTTATGTCCTACATAGGCATCTGTCAGTTCGCTTAGCTCTTTTTTAAGTTCACTCAATCGCTTCTTGTTGTTATTGAGAGCAGTAATGTCTTTATTATTGGAATCGGACATTGCTTCGACCTCCGAGATTCTTCCTGTTATATCGGAAGCTTCTTTTATTTTTCCGACAAACTCCATGTTTTTAATTATCTGTTTGGCGTTGCTGTCCATGTGCCGTTCTAATTCGTCGAGCATGGACCTGCTGCTGTTTAATGCAAACATTGCGTCCTGCTCTCTCAATGCGTATTCTTTGTTGATAGCGGCTATTTCCTTCGTTTCATCAAGATAATTGATGACGCGTTTTTCTACGTTGTATTTAGTTAAGTCTTCTTCTTCTGTACTAAGTTTCTTCCCGATCCTTTTCAGTTCTTCATCAAAGTATTTGATAACTTTGTCGGTCTCTCCATAACGGATACGGCGATATTCTTCCACAAACTCATCCATTAAGATACTTACTGTGTTGTATGCGATACCCGGGTCGCTGGATGAGTAGCTGATGTCCAGCAGATCGCTGGTCAGGCGGCGCTGTACTTTTATATTTTTCAGGGCATTATAGCTATAAAACGGATGAATATAGTAAAACAGGCCGTAAATATAGTTCTCTTTATGCGGCCGCATATATTTTTCCAGATTGGAGACTGTTTTGTCTTCGCTTGATTTGTCTATCAGCTTTAGAATTTCATTCCCGTTCGGACTGTTTTTTAAATGGTTATATGTGGTGGTATAACTGGAAACAGTAATACCATTGGTTTCCCTGTCCGGATTTCCTTGGATAAGAACTCTGGCAAATAGTCGCAGGCACACTCGTTTTAGTGTACTTTCAGCTTGCATGATACTGATCAGATTGTCCATTGAATTTTGTACGGTAGCCCAGTCTGTCCGCTTGTCACTTTCCAGATTATATCCTGAAGCGACCCCGGTGTACAGAGTGGCCTTTACATCATATCCGCCCTGCATGTGGCGTGTATAATAGATGACTGATAGAGTGAAGAGGGTGGTTCCAATCAGCAATAACCACCGGTGGCGGAATAAAGTCTGTATGGTAGAGATAACAAAATTCATATCTTCTGTTTTTATTTTCGTATAATGGGGGTACGTGAAATAACCTCGAGTATCATCAGGCTTTTTGTTAACTCATATTTACTCTTTTCGTATGCTTCACGGGCTTGTGACTGTCTTTCTTTATCTGTTGACAGATCGGCCGATTCTATGGTTCCGTTGGCAAAGTTCTTTTCGGATATTTCGTATTGTACATTGGCAAGAATCAGGCTTTCACTTTTCATTTGAAGAACTCTTATCTGCGAAGTGGCCATGGCATACATCTCAATAATGTTTTTCTTAATCTCATCGTATTTGATTTCCTGCTCCAGTTGCGCGCTTTTCAGTGTAAGCCTTTGTCGGCTGACACGTCCTTTGAGATCAAATAAATCATTTAACGGAATGCTGACACCTGCCCCCAGCGTATAACCGTTTTGCGCCTGAGTAGAATAGGTGAGGTAGGGGGCTATCGCCACATCTGTATAGGTAGATTCGTTGCCGAACATACCATATTGATAACTTCCCCTCAAACTGAAGAAGCCGAGAAATGCCCATTTTTCCTTTTGTAATAATTTACGCTCTATTGCTGTTTTAGCGTCTGCCAACTCATAGATAGGATTGTTTTTGGCATTTTCGAATAGAACGGACAGGGGAGGAAGATCTATCTTACTATAATCTTCGTCATTCAGTTGAGAATAGTCGCCGATTTCTTGCGCAACTACACGGGGGGTAGAGGCAAACAAAAGTAGTAATCCCGAAAAAAGATATATAAATTGCTTCATAAAAAAATCATATTATTTGCTCTTGCTGTGTTATAGCTTGCGCAAATATAAGGATTAATTTTATTTATGAGCAGTCTTTTACTATCTATTTTGCAATCTTTCTTGTTAATTGTGCGCGGATTACCGGTTAAAATGCCTCCGTCATATTGAAATAGAACAAATTCTGTTTGTTCACCATGTCTCTGCCGTAGTCGAGACGCACATTCATACGAGGTTGGACTTCGATGCGCAACCCCAATCCGAGGTTAGGAAGCACACCTTCTATCTTGCCAGGCGTAGGACCCATGAATCCGCATCCTCCCCATGCTACATAACCTACATGATTCAGCATTCTTTTCACCCACGTGCTTTTGTCCGTGTTTATCATCTGACGATATTCAGCCATTATTACATGAGAGGACTTGTCGCGAAACTGTCCCATATAATATCCGCGAAGATCAAAAGGGGTTCCGCTGAGTGCATATTTCGTCAGTGGAACATCTCCGAAGACGTTCTTAGTCTGTACCGTCCAGGCAACCACCTTGCGTCTGCCGACAGTCTTATATTGACGGTAATCGATCTCTAAACGGTAAAAATTGTCATCACCTCCGAATACTTTGCTATACATCATTCCGCGAAAATCAAGATATGTTCCCCGGTAAGCATTTGCCGGAACATCACGTGTGTCGTACGTCAATAAGAATCCGAGCCCCGAACTAAAATTTGTGTATCCGTGCTCTGTCCCTCCGGCTGCAATATACGAAGGTTGCTCGATCATTCCGGCGGCGGGTTTCGTGATCTTATCATAATTCAAATCAATCTGAGGGCCTGCAAAGAAGTTGCTTTTTCCCAGACGGAACAGAAACCACGGATTCACCTGAATGCCGCTGTAACGGTATTCGCTGGTGTCTTCTCCGCGAGGATAGTCTTTGTTGGTGCTATATCCGATGCCATAGAAGTTCTCAATCGTATTTTTGTAGGAGAAGGTACCGAAGATACGGAAACGGTCACCTTTGAAGAAAAGCTGCGGCTTGGTCATCAGGTTCAGACCGCCTTTAAACATCAGGGCAATCGCCATAGGGACGATCGAACGCCGCTGGGTAGTATCGCTGGGATTCATCCGGAATGTCATTAAAGCGCTACCGCCTACCAACAAGCCAAAATCTGGTGTGTAACTGGGACCGCCCAATATATTATAGTGAAGATTTCTCTTGGCTACACGTTCACGTCGTAGTTCACGTTTGGAAAGGGTGGGAGTGGTATCTGTCGGGAGAATTTCACCAGCAGACATTGAATTCATAGAACCTTGCACTTCGTCGTTTTTTACTATCGTGCGATCTGTTTGGGCTAATGTAAAGCTGATGGGCAGAACTGCCAACCACATACCTATTATATATCTTTTCATATTCTTTCTTGGAATCTGACTGCAAAGAAAACGCTTTTATTTCGATTAGTTTTCATCTTCATAGATAATAAATCTAAAAAAGAATTGTATTTTTGCCAAATAATATATGTAAAACCAATTTGCCAATATGCTAATATCCGGTGCGGCAAACATAAACACGACACGTCTATCTATTAGCATACCGGCAAAGTAACTTAACGAATTATCTATAATGAATAAACGAATCTTACCAGTTTTTGTTTTCTGTGCCCTCTGCTACTCGGCACAGGCACAAGACGCGAAAGGAGGCATCAGTGACGCTATGATGCAGCAAATCAAACAGAGTTACCAGAATACGTCTGCCGACAAAGCTATCCGCAACGCTATCGGCAGCAACGACATCCGCAAACTGGCTCTCAACCAGGATAATATGAAAGGAATGGATACGCACTTTTCAGTTAAAGTGAACTCCAAAGGTATCACGAACCAGAAATCATCCGGACGTTGCTGGCTCTTTACGGGGCTGAACGTGATGCGTGCCAAAGCGATTGACAAGTATCATCTGGGTTCTTTTGAGTTCTCTCAGACTTATCCTTTTTTCTTCGACCAACTGGAGAAAGCGAACCTTTTCTTGCAAGGTATCATCGACACCAGTGACAAACCGATGAACGACAAAATGGTGGAATGGCTTTTCCGTAATCCTCTGAGTGACGGCGGAACTTTCACCGGTGTAGCCGACATTGTAAGTAAATATGGTCTTGTACCCAAAGATGTAATGCCGGAAACGAACAGTAGTGAAAATACTTCCCGCATGGCCGGTCTGATCACCCTGAAGCTTCGCGAACAGGGGATTCAGCTTCGCGATATGGCTGCTAAGGGCGCTAAACCAGCTGCTCTGGAGAAAACGAAAACTGAAATGCTCGGCACTATCTACCGGTTGCTCGTTCTGAACTTGGGCGTTCCTCCCACAGAATTTACATGGACTGAGTATAATGCCCAAGGTAAGCTTGTTTCTACCGAAAATTATACCCCGTTGTCTTTCTTGAAGAAGTATGGTGACGAAAACCTCATCAGCAACTACATTATGCTAATGAACGATCCCAGCCGCGAATACTACAAATGCTACGAAATCGACTATGACCGCCACCGTTACGACGGCAAGAACTGGACATACGTCAACCTACCCGTTGAAGATATCAAGGAAATGGCAATCGCCTCTCTGAAAGACAGTACGATGATGTATTTCTCTTGCGATGTCGGCAAATTCCTCAACTCCGACCGTGGCTTGCTGGATGTTAAAAACTACGACTACGAATCTCTCATGGGCACTACTTTCGGCATGGACAAGAAAGAACGTATCCAAAGCTTTGCCAGCGGCTCAAGTCACGCCATGACTCTTATGGCGGTTGACCTCGATGAAAATGGAAAACCGACCAAATGGATGGTTGAGAATAGTTGGGGACCTGCTTCCGGTTATCAGGGGCATCTTATCATGACTGACGAATGGTTTGACGAATATATGTTCCGTCTGGTGGTTGAAACGAAATATGCGTCTTCCAAAATACAGGAAATACTCAAGCAGAAACCGATTCGTCTCCCTGCCTGGGACCCGATGTTTGCCGGAGAAGAATAGTCTTTTTCTTCTTTTTGAGAACAAAAGAAAGGCACTCTAAAGAATATTGTGTGCGACCACGAAAGGAATTGCGGATATTTTTCCGTAATTCCTTTCTTTTTTCCTCACGAATCCCAATCTTATTTATTACTTTTGCGGCAAATTTATGAAACCATTATTTTATATAGCATGGCAAATGTAATAAAGTTACGTAAAGGCCTTGACATAAACCTGAAAGGTAAAGCTGCTGAAACGTACGCAACAGTGAAAGAACCGGGATTTTACGCACTCGTACCCGATGATTTTCCTGGAGTGACGCCGAAGGTAGTCGTAAAAGAGCAGGAGTATGTGATGGCTGGTGGACCCTTGTTTATCGACAAGTATCATCCTGAAGTGAAATTTGTTTCGCCCGTGAGTGGCGTGGTGACGAGTGTTGAACGTGGTGCTCGCCGCAAGGTGTTAAACATCGTAGTAGAGGCGGCTGCCGAACAGGACTACGAAGAATTTGGAAAGAAGAATGTTGCCTCAATGGATGCTGATGCTGTGAAAACCGCTTTGTTGGAAGCTGGTATTTTTGCGTTTATCAAACAACGTCCTTATGACATCATCGCCGACCCGACGGTTACCCCGAAGGGAATCTTCGTATCTGCATTCGACACCAATCCGCTGGCTCCCAACTTCGAATTTGCTTTGAAAGGAGAGGAAGCAAACTTCCAGACCGGACTCGATGCTCTCGCCAAAATGGCAAAAACTTACCTGAGTATCAGCGTAAAACAAAACGCTACTGCACTGACTCAGGCTAAGAACGTTACAATTACTGCATTCGAGGGACCGAACCCTGCCGGTAACGTAGGTGTTCAAATCAATCACATCGCTCCTGTATCCAAAGGTGAGACTGTGTGGACGATCGACCCGCAGGCAGTTATCTTTATCGGCCGTCTCTTTAATACAGGCCGTGTGGATTTCACCCGTACAGTAGCTGTGACTGGTTCCGAAGTGTTGAAACCTGCTTACTGCAAACTTCAGGTAGGTGCGTTGCTGACTAACGTATTTGCCGGAAATGTAACGACAGGCAAGGATCTGCGCTACATCAGTGGTAATGTGTTGAGCGGCAAACAGGTATCACCGAACGGATTCCTGGGAGCTTTCGACAGCCAGCTGACTGTAATTCCCGAAGGTGACGACATTCACGAAATGCTTGGTTGGATTATGCCGCGTTTCAACCAGTTCAGTGCCAACCGCTCTTATTTTAGCTGGTTAATGGGCAAAAAAGAATATACGTTGGATGCCCGCATCAAAGGTGGCGAACGTCATATGATTATGTCAGGTGAATACGACAAGGTATTCCCAATGGATATCTTGCCCGAATATCTGATTAAAGCTATCATCGCCGGTGATATTGACCGTATGGAAGCGTTGGGTATCTACGAAGTGGCTCCCGAAGACTTCGCTCTCTGCGAATTCGTCTGCTCTTCGAAAATGGAACTGCAACGTATCGTCCGTGCCGGACTCGACATGCTCCGTGCTGAAATGGCATAAATCAATGCCCGCATGGCAAATCGTAAATTGTAAATCGTAAAATAGTAAATATATTAATGAAAGCGTTAAGAAATTATCTCGATAAGATAAAGCCGAACTTTGAAGAGGGCGGCAAATTCCACGCATTCCAGTCGGTGTTCGACGGCTTCGAAACATTCCTGTTCGTGCCCAGCAAGACTGCGAAAACGGGAACGCACATACACGACGCGATCGACAGCAAACGTATCATGTCGATTGTGGTTATTTCGTTAGTACCGGCGTTGCTGTTCGGTATGTACAACGTAGGTTATCAGCATTTCACTCATACAGGTGCCACAGGCAGCTTCTTCGAAATGTTTATCTACGGATTCCTGGCAGTGTTGCCGAAAATAATCGTATCTTATGTAGTAGGTCTGGGCATTGAGTTCATCGTAGCTCAATGGAAGAAGGAAGAAATTCAGGAAGGATTCCTCGTTTCGGGTATCCTGATCCCGATGATTGTTCCGGTTGACTGTCCGTTGTGGATTCTCGCCGTAGCTACTGCATTTTCTGTTATCTTTGCGAAAGAGGTATTCGGTGGTACAGGTATGAACATTTTCAACGTAGCGTTGATTACTCGTGCATTCCTGTTCTTCGCTTATCCGACCAAGATGTCCGGTGATGCCGTTTGGGTATCCGGCGACACTATTTTCGGTATGGGACAGGCGGTAGACGGACTTACGGTTGCCACTCCTCTGGGATTAGCTGCAACGACAGGTACTGTGCCTGAGTTCAGCATGGATATGGTGACAGGTCTGATTCCCGGTTCTATCGGTGAAACAAGCGTGATCGCTATTCTGATTGGTGCCGTTATCCTTTTGTGGACAGGGGTTGCTAGTTGGAAGACTATGATTTCTGTGTTTGTCGGTGGTGCATTCATGGCTTGGGTGTTCAACGCAATCGGCATGGAAAACAATACAATGGCGCAAATGCCTTGGTACGAACACCTCGTTCTCGGTGGTTTCTGCTTCGGTGCCGTGTTTATGGCTACCGACCCTGTTACTTCCGCACGTACGGAAAGAGGTAAGTATATTTTCGGATTCCTGATTGGTGTCATGGCGATCGTTATCCGTGTTCTGAACCCGGGTTACCCCGAAGGTATGATGCTCGCTATCCTGTTAATGAACATCTTCGCACCGCTGATTGACTACTGTGTAGTACAGGGAAATATCAGTCGCCGCGAGAAACGTGCTATCAAGTCTAACCAATAAATACCGAATGAAAATGAATACGAATAGTAATAGTTATACTATCATTTATGCTTCGGTAATGGTTGTTATCGTGGCATTCCTGCTGGCATTCGTTAGCTCTTCATTGAGAGAAACACAAAACAAGAATGTGCAGTTGGACACTAAAAAGCAGATTCTTGCTGCATTGAACATTAAGAATGTAGAAGATGCGGATGCAGAATATCAGAAATATGTAAAAGGTGATATGCTGATGAACGTAGACGGTACGCTGACTGAAAATACTGGCGAATTTGCTACCAACTACGAGAAAGAAGCAAAAGAACAACAACGTCTGCACGTATTTGTGTGCGAAGTGGACGGCCAGACTAAATATGTCGTTCCTGTTTACGGTGCCGGTCTTTGGGGCGCTATCTGGGGATACATCGCGCTGAACGAAGATAAGGATACTGTTTACGGTACTTACTTCTCTCATGCTAGTGAAACTCCGGGTCTGGGTGCTGAAATTGCTACCGAACATTTCCAGAATGAATTCGTAGGCAAGAAAACATTGGAAGACGGTTCTATCGCTTTGGGAGTTGTAAAGAATGGCAAGGTAGAGAAACCTGAATATCAGGTGGACGGTATTTCGGGTGGTACAATTACCTCAGTAGGGGTGGACGCTATGTTGAAAGCTTGCCTGGGCAGTTATATGAGTTTTTTAACTAAATAATTAAGGAGGAGATATAAAGAATATGGGACAATTGTTTTCAAAGAGAAATAAAGAAGTATTCTCTGCTCCGTTGGGAATAGATAATCCGGTTACCGTACAGGTGCTAGGTATCTGTTCTGCACTTGCTGTTACCGCAAAACTGGAGCCTGCCATTGTAATGGGACTTTCGGTAACAGTGATTACAGCTTTTGCTAATGTCGTTATTTCATTGCTTCGCAAAACCATTCCTAACCGTATACGTATCATCGTTCAGTTGGTTGTGGTAGCTGCTTTGGTAACTATCGTGAGTGAAGTTCTGAAAGCGTTTGCTTATGATGTAAGCGTGCAACTTTCTGTTTATGTAGGTTTGATTATTACCAACTGTATTCTTATGGGACGTCTGGAAGCATTTGCCATGCAGAACGGTCCTTGGGAGTCTTTCCTTGACGGTGTCGGTAATGGTTTGGGATATGCCAAGATTCTGGTAATCGTGGCTTTCTTCCGCGAATTGCTTGGTTCGGGTACACTGCTTGGTTTCAATATATTGAACTACGAACCTATTCAAAACACCGGATACATTAACAACGGTTTGATGTTGATGCCGCCTATGGCATTGATTATCGTAGCTTGCATTATCTGGTACCAACGTGCGCGCCACAAAGAGTTGCAAGAAGAAAGTAATTAATAATTCAAGATTCAAAAAAGAATTATGGAACATTTATTAAGTTTATTCGTCCGCTCTATCTTTGTGGACAACATGATATTCGCATTCTTCCTGGGTATGTGTTCATACCTGGCCGTTTCGAAGAATGTGAAGACTGCCGTAGGACTGGGTATCGCCGTAACTTTTGTGTTGCTGGTGACGCTTCCGGTGAACTACTTGTTGCAAACTAAGGTGCTGGCTGCCAACGCTATCATTGAAGGTGTCGATCTTAGTTTCTTGAGTTTTATTCTTTTCATTGCCGTTATTGCTGGTATTGTGCAATTGGTGGAAATGGTGGTGGAACGTTTCAGCCCGTCGCTGTACGCTTCACTGGGTATCTTCCTGCCGTTGATTGCCGTTAACTGTGCTATCATGGGTGCTTCTCTGTTTATGCAGCAACGCATCAATCTCGGTCCGAGTGATCCGAAGTATATTGGTGATATCTGGGACGCGCTTTCTTATGCACTCGGTTCCGGTATCGGTTGGCTGCTGGCTATCGTAGGTCTGGCTGCTATCCGTGAGAAAATGGCTTACTCTGACGTTCCTGCTCCGTTGAAGGGCTTGGGTATCACGTTTATCACAGTAGGCCTAATGGCAATCGCATTTATGTGTTTCTCTGGTTTGAACATCTAAAAAGAAAGGAATAAGACAATGGATATGAATTTAATATTAGCGAGCATTGGGGTATTCCTTGTGGTTATTCTGCTGCTTGTTGTTATCCTGTTGGTTGCCAAAAATTTCCTGGTACCGTCAGGTAACGTGAAACTGACAATCAACGGTGAAAAGGAATTGGAAGTGGCTTCCGGTTCTACTTTACTGAATACGCTGTCTGTCAACGGGATATTCCTGTCATCCGCTTGTGGTGGTAAGGGCTCTTGCGGACAGTGCAAATGCCAGGTGCTTGAAGGTGGCGGTGAAATCCTGCCTTCCGAAGTTCCTCACTTTAGCCGTAAACAGCAGCAAGACCATTGGCGTCTGGGCTGTCAGGTGAAAGTGAAAAGTGATATGTCTATCAAGATTGACGAGTCTGTGCTCGGTGTGAAAGAGTGGGAGTGTGAAGTTATCTCCAACAAGAACGTGGCTACATTTATCAAAGAGTTCATCGTTGCTCTGCCTAAGGGTGAACACATGGACTTCATCCCCGGTTCTTATGCACAGATCAAGATTCCTAAATTCTCAATGGACTATGACAAGGATATCGATAAGAGCCTGATTGGTGACGAATATCTGCCTGCATGGGAGAAATTCGGTCTGTTGGGCTTGAAGTGTAAGAACGATGAGGAAACAATCCGTGCTTACTCTATGGCCAACTATCCGGCAGAAGGTGACCGTATCATGTTGACTGTACGTATCGCTACTCCACCGTTCAAACCGAAAGAACAAGGTCCCGGATTTATGGATGTAATGCCGGGTATCGCTTCTTCTTATATCTTCACGCTGAAACCGGGTGACAAGGTTATTATGAGCGGTCCTTATGGAGATTTCCACCCAATCTTGGATTCTAACAAGGAAATGATGTGGATTGGTGGTGGTGCCGGTATGGCTCCGTTGCGTGCACAAATCATGCACTTGACGAAGACACTGCACGTTACCGATCGTAAGATGTCTTACTTCTACGGTGCCCGTGCGTTGAACGAAGTATTCTATCTGGAGGACTTCCTGCAAATCGAAAAAGACTTCCCGAACTTCACATTCCATTTGGCACTTGACCGTCCGGATCCTGCTGCTGATGCTGCCGGTGTGAAGTATACTCCGGGATTCGTTCACAACGTAATCTATGAAACTTACCTGAAGAATCACGAAGCTCCTGAAGATATTGAATATTATATGTGTGGTCCTGGCCCGATGTCGAAAGCTGTTGAAAAGATGCTTGATGACCTTGGCGTTCCAGCCCAGAACTTGATGTTCGATAACTTCGGAGGATAATCTTCGAAAAATACCCTCCGGTTGGGAAACTACCGGAAAGGTTATATAAAAACAGGGCGGGAAATCTGAGAAGCATAATCAGCATTCAGATTTCCCGCCTTCTTTTGTGTCTTTTCGGGATGTATTTGGTGAATTTTATGTCAGTTTTGAAGATAGTTATCTGTTTTTGCATCTACTTATCTATTAATTTTGTACTTTTGACTACATAATAGTTCCCTAAATACATTTTGTTATGGAATATCATCGTATTTCTTTTATTCACGACGACACGGAGTATTCGTTTATCAAAGCTATGAATGCAGGTTTAACCGGATATGATCTGATGAAAGCCTGTCGGGTAGAAGTTACGATTTATATGAAGGAGAATAACCTGAAAGGTCGCTATATACTGACTGGAATGGCTAAAGTTTGACCGTCTTTTTGTCTTCATACTCTTACTCTTTTTGTATCTTTGCCACATGTTAGAGAAAAATGAGATTATACAATCGGTTCTTCGTAACTTGAGGATCGAGGAGTTGAACCCGATGCAGGAAGCATCGCTGGAACAAGCTACAGGAAAAAAAGACGTCATACTGTTGTCACCGACAGGATCAGGTAAGACTTTGGCTTATCTGCTGCCATTATTGCTCACTTTGAAAACGGATGACGGTAGTGTGCAGGTATTAATCTTAGTACCTTCACGCGAGCTGGCTTTACAGATAGACAGTGTATTTAAGGCAATGGGTACTTCTTGGAAAACTTGTTGTTGTTATGGTGGGCACCCTATTGCTGAAGAAAAAAAGAGTATTCTAGGCAATCATCCTGCTATTATTATTGGTACTCCGGGACGTATCACCGATCATTTGTCCAAGGGAAACTTCAATCCCGAAACGATCCATACACTGATTATTGATGAATTTGACAAATCACTGGAATTTGGCTTCCATGATGAAATGGCGGAGATTATCACACAACTTCCGGGATTGAAGAAACGTATGCTGCTTTCAGCTACCGATGCAGAAGAAATTCCTCAGTTTACAGGATTGAACCGCACAGTGAAACTGAATTTCCTGCCGGATGCTTCTGAAGAACAGGAATCCCGCCTGACATTAATGAAGGTGATTTCTCCCTCGAAAGACAAGATTGATACTTTATATAATTTGCTTTGTACACTGGGAAGCAGTTCAAGTATTGTTTTCTGTAATCATCGGGATGCGGTAGACCGGGTACATAAGCTTCTGGCTGAAAAGAAGTTATTTGCCGAACGTTTTCATGGTGGCATGGAGCAGCCGGACCGTGAACGTGCTTTGTATAAATTCCGTAACGGTAGTTGTCATGTGCTTATCTCTACGGACCTCGCTGCCCGTGGGCTGGATATACCGGAAATTGAGCATATCATTCATTACCATCTTCCTGTGAACGAAGAAGCCTTCACGCATCGTAACGGACGTACCGCGCGTTGGGATGCAACCGGAACTTCTTATCTGGTGCTTCACGCTGAGGAAAAACTTCCGACTTATATCCCGGATAATATAGAAACAGTGGCATTACCGGAAAATGCTCCTCGTCCTCCTAAATCTGTCTGGACTACTGTATATATAGGTAAAGGAAAGAAAGAAAAATTAAGCCGGATAGATATTGCCGGATTCTTATATAAAAAAGGAAATTTGGCTCGTGAAGATGTAGGGGCTATTGATGTAAAAGAGCATTATGCATTTGTTGCCGTTCGTCGGGCTAAGGTGAAACAATTGCTGAATTTGATCCAAGGAGAAAAGATCAAAGGAATGAAGACAATTATCGAAGAAGCGAAGTAGAAAAAAACTTTTTCTTTATAAATATTCATTTTTATCTCATTTCTCTTTCACTTTATAATTTATTGATTTCATAGAGTGATATTTTCGACTTTTATTCTTAACTTGATATGTATAGATAACAATATGGTGTATATATCCTGTATAAACCAATAAAAAGTAAGAGAAATCTGCTATAAAACAGTATTTTTATAAGGAAAGATTTGTACGCCGAAAATAAATTCGTAAATTCGCAAAGTCGAAAGACAAAAAGTAACGAAATTGTTAAACCAAAAACAAACTTCAAATGAAAAAGCATAATTTCAATGCAGGACCTTCCATTCTTCCGCGTGAGGTGATAGAGGATACAGCGAAGGCTATTTTAGATTTCAACGGCTCTGGTTTATCTCTGATGGAAATCAGCCACCGTGCCAAAGACTTCCAACCTGTGGTTGACGAGGCAGAGGCATTATTCAAGGAATTACTCAATATCCCCGAAGGTTATTCGGTTTTGTTCCTGGGTGGAGGTGCTAGTATGGAGTTCTGCATGGTGCCCTATAATTTCCTCGAAAAAAAAGCAGCTTATTTGAATACCGGTGTATGGGCAAAGAAAGCAATGAAAGAAGCCAAAGGTTTTGGTGAAGTTGTAGAGGTTGCCTCTTCAGCCGAAGCTACATATACTTATATCCCGAAAGATTACACAATCCCTGTTGATGCAGATTATTTCCATATCACTACAAATAATACAATTTACGGTACGGAATTGAAGAAAGACCTCGATTCTCCGGTTCCAGTGATTGCCGATATGTCTTCTGATATTTTCTCACGTCCGATTGACGTTTCCAAATACATCTGTATCTATGGTGGTGCGCAGAAGAATTTGGCTCCCGCAGGTGTTACATTTGTTATCGTAAAGAATGACGCACTAGGTAAAGTTTCCCGCTATATCCCGACAATGTTGAACTATCAGACTCATATTGATAGTGGCTCTATGTTCAACACTCCTCCGGTAGTACCTATTTATGCTGCTTTGCAGACTCTTCGTTGGATTAAAGCTCAGGGTGGTGTGAAGGAAATGGAACGCCGTGCTATTGAAAAGGCTGATATGCTGTATGCAGAAATTGACCGTAATAAATTGTTCGTAGGTACTGCTGCCAAGGAAGACCGTTCACGCATGAATATCTGTTTTGTAATGGCTCCTGAATACAAAGATTTGGAGGCAGACTTCTTGAAGTTTGCAACAGAAAAAGGTATGGTAGGTATTAAGGGACACCGTTCCGTAGGTGGTTTCCGTGCTTCATGCTACAATGCTATGCCGAAAGAGAGCGTTCAGGCTTTGATTGACTGCATGCAGGAATTTGAAAAACTTCATTAATAATATTGTCACCACAGATTACACAGATTGGCACAGATATTTCTAAATTCTGTGAGAATCTGAGTAATCTGTGGTGAGTTTTTATAAACAGAATTTGATTATGAAAGTACTTGTAGCTACTGAAAAACCGTTTGCAAAGATTGCAGTAGACGGTATCCGTAAAGAAATTGAAGCGGCCGGATATGAGCTTGTTTTGCTTGAAAAATATACAGATAAGGCTCAGTTGTTGGATGCAGTGAAAGATGCTAATGCGATTATTATCCGTAGTGATATTATTGATGCAGAAGTGTTGGATGCTGCGAAAGAGTTGAAGATTGTGGTTCGTGCCGGTGCAGGATATGATAATGTTGACTTGGCTTCCGCTACTGCTCACGACGTTTGTGTGATGAATACTCCGGGACAGAACTCTAATGCTGTTGCCGAACTGGCTTTGGGTATGATGGTTTATGCTGTCCGTAACTTCTATAACGGTACTTCCGGTACGGAATTAATGGGCAAGAAATTGGGTATCCATGCTTACGGAAACGTAGGTCGCAATGTAGCCCGTGTTGCTAAAGGCTTCGGAATGGAAGTTTATGCATACGATGCATTCTGCCCGAAAGAAGTAATCGAGAAAGACGGAGTGAAAGCGCTTGATTCTGCTGCAGAACTTTACAAGACTTGCCAGTTTGTTTCTCTGCACATCCCGGCAACTGCCGAAACAAAGAACTCTATCAACTATGCTTTGCTGAAAGACATGCCGAAAGGTGCTATGCTAGTGAATACTGCCCGTAAGGAAGTAATTAATGAAGCAGAACTTATCAAATTAATGGAAGACCGTGCAGACTTCAAATACATTACGGACATTATGCCTGCTGCTAACGCTGAATTTGTAGAAAAGTTTGCCGGACGTTATTTCTCAACACCGAAGAAAATGGGTGCACAGACTGCCGAAGCAAATATCAATGCCGGTATTGCTGCAGCTCAACAGATTGTCGGTTTTCTGAAAGACGGTTGTGAGAAGTTTAGAGTAAACAAATAATATTCAGAATGAGGAAGGCGGATTTTCAGGATAACATAGTTATAATCTGATTAAAAACAATCTGTCGCAGAACGTCTTTTTTAGAAATAAGTAGTATATTTGAGCCACAGATTTTATATAAGTCTGTGGCTCTAATTTTTTACATATAAAATACTAATATCATGGCAATAATTAAACCTTTCAAGGGCATTCGTCCTCCGCAGAACCTGGTTGAACAGGTTGCTTCACGTCCTTATGATGTATTGAACTCAGAAGAAGCCCGCGCAGAAGCGGAAGGTAATGAAAAATCCCTTTATCATATTATTAAACCTGAAATAGATTTCCCTGTTGGTACGGACGAACATGATGAATGTGTTTACAGCAAGGCGGCCGAGAATTTCCAACTGTTTCAGGATAAAGGCTGGTTGGTGCAGGATAGTAAGGAAAACTATTATATCTATGCGCAGACAATGAACGGTAAGACGCAGTACGGATTGGTAGTCGGTGCGTATGTTCCCGATTATATGAATGGTGTTATTAAGAAACACGAACTTACCCGTCGCGACAAGGAGGAAGACCGTATGAAGCATGTTCGTGTGAACAATGCGAATATCGAACCCGTATTCTTTGCTTATCCCGATAATGATAAACTGGATGTTATCATCAAGAAATATACTTTGGAAAAGCCCGTCTATGACTTTATCGCTCCGGGTGACGGTTTCGGACATACTTTTTGGATTATTGACCAGAGCGAAGACATTGCGGCTATCACCGCCGAATTTGCTAAAATGCCAGCTCTTTATATTGCCGACGGACATCATCGTTCTGCTGCCGCTGCATTGGTAGGTGCTGAAAAGGCAAAGCAGAATCCGAACCATAAGGGAGATGAAGAATATAACTATTTCATGGCAGTTTGTTTCCCTGCCAATCAGTTGACTATCATTGACTACAACCGTGTGGTAAAAGACCTCAATGGATTAACTCCCGAACAATTCCTTGGCGCCTTGAACAAGAACTTCATTGTTGAGGAAAAGGGGGCGGATATTTACAAACCTTCCGGTTTGCATAATTTCTCTCTTTATCTTGGAGGAAAATGGTATAGTTTGACTGCTAAAGCAGGTACATACAATGATAACGATCCGATCGGTGTGCTTGATGTGACTATATCCTCCAACTTGATTTTGGATGAAATCTTAGGCATCAAAGATTTACGCTCCGACAAACGTATCGACTTTGTAGGAGGTATCCGTGGTTTGGGAGAACTCAAGAAACGTGTAGACAGTGGTGAGATGAAAGTGGCATTAGCTCTTTATCCCGTGTCTATGAAGCAATTAATGGATATTGCCGATACAGGTAACATCATGCCTCCAAAGACAACTTGGTTCGAACCGAAACTTCGTTCGGGACTGGTTATCCATAAATTGGAATAAGACAAGTATCATTTTATAAAATAGAGCGGTCGATTTGTTACAATCATACGGTAGATTATAACGGATCGACCGCTTCTTTATAACGGATCGACCGTTCGTTTGTAGTAAAACGACCGCTTGTTTGTATCATCCCGAACGTATCTCGTCAATTGTCTGATCGCTTAATATTTCCAAACGATAAATTGAAATTTCCGTGTAAACCCGTATCTTTGCAACATGACTGCTGAAGATACTTACAAAACCATTGCCGAACCTTCCGAAGGTATTTATACAGAAAAGCGGAGCAAGTTTATTGCTATCGCCCTGCCTGTGCGTACTCTCGATGAGATAAAAGCTCATCTTGAAACGTATCAGAAGAAGTATTATGATGCACGGCACGTATGCTATGCCTATATGCTGGGAGCCGCTCGCAAAGATTTCCGTGCCAATGATAATGGAGAGCCTTCCGGAACGGCGGGCAAGCCTATTCTCGGACAGATAAACTCCAATGAACTGACAGACATCCTGATTATCGTAGTCCGTTACTTCGGAGGAATCAAGTTGGGGACAAGCGGACTGATTGTTGCCTATAAAGCTGCTGCTGCCGAAGCAATAGCTGCTGCTACGGTCATCGAGAAAACGGTGGACGAGGAAGTGACAATCATGTTTGAGTATCCTTTTATGAATGATGTGATGCGTATTGTCAAGGAAGAAGAACCGGAGATTCTTCGGCAGTCGTATGATATGGATTGCAGTATGACATTGCGCATCCGTTCTTCCATGATGCCGAAACTGCGTGCACGGCTGGAGAAAGTGGAAACGGCACGGATTCTTGAGGAAGACTGATTGAGACATTTACCTATCACCTCTCCCTACGGAGACTCCTCCTTTCCCGAAGGAGGAGAGTTTTGATAGAGATTGTTGGTGGAAGTGAGATAGAATATAAATAAGAAAAATATGTTTATGAGGAACAGATATAATATACTTTTCAGCTTGTTTTGGGCTTCTCTTGTGTTGGTTGGCATTGAAACACAGGCACAGGAGAACTTGAAATTTGCTCCAAACGACATACCTGTTCCCTGGTATTCGCAGAAAATCACAGGTTGTCCCTATACACACTGTTCGCTTGCATCCTCATTAATGGTATTCGATTATTTCAAAGGCATGACAGCAGACGCGCAACGAACCTCTTCGGATGCGGAAAAGAAACTGATTGAATATCAGAGGAACTATTTTTTTAAGAAACGCGCTCCCTTCCGTCGTCGTACATCGATAGGGCAGGGAGGATATTATTCTTTCGAAATAGATTCATTGACCCGTTATTATGAGAATATGATAAGTGCGGAACATTTCCAACAGAAAGATTACCGGATACTGAAAGATTATATCGACCGTGGGATTCCCGTGTTGATAAACGTAAGGTATACAGGAGCAACTCGTGGACTTCGTCCCGGACCACGAGGACATTGGATTGTATTGCGTGGCATTGATGATAAATATGTGTGGGTGAATGACCCCGGCCGTTCGCCGGAGATGAGGAGTAAAGGCGAGAATATTCGCTATCCGATTAAGAAACAAGTCGGCAATCCTTCTTATTTTGACGGATGCTGGACAGGCAGATATATTGTGGTTACTCCGAGAGAATGGATACGTAATCCTCTTGAATCAGTAAATAAGAAACATAAGATATATGGCATTTGAAGCAACAAAAAAAGAATGGTGCGAACTTTATACTTTCTTCCGCCTGTTGGCAGACGGAAAAGTTGTATTAGGCACGGCAGAAGCGAAAATAGGAGAAATGTCCTGGCCTATTGCAATGATTCAACGGGAAGAACATGACGGAACGCGCCGGTATTATATTGAAGAAGAATCAGTCCGTATTGAGGGAGAAACGGGTGTTAAGTCCATGCCGCGTGAAGATTTCAGTATTGTTGCCGATCTGATTTTGCAGGCAGTGAAATCCTCCTCGGAAAATGATGTCACCTCGCCGGAGGGAGTGGAAGAATTTTTGGACGAAGCCGGTATCTTCGATTTGGAAGCAAAAACAGAAGATCGTACAGATTTCTCGGTTGCCTTTTGGCATCCGGAAGCTCCGGTAAGAGGTTTCAATGTACGTTCGCGGTTGAGTGCCATGAATCCGTTATTGGACGGAGGGCGTGCGGCAAATCTTAAACTGGAGCAGAGTGGAATCAAGTTTGCTACTCCTACGGTGAATAAGATTAATGCATTGCCCGAATCCCCCAACGAAGTATCCGAGCGAATGATGCTGATAGAGCGTTTGGGCGGTGTGCTCAAATATTCGGATGTAGCCGACCGTGTGTTCCGCAGTAATCTTCTGATGATTGATTTACATTTTCCGCGTGTACTGACAGAGATGATTCGTATTATGCATTTGGACGGCATCTCCCGAATCAGTGAATTGACGGAAGTAATCAAGCAGATGAATCCTCTGAAGATAAAAGATGAGTTGATAAACAAACATTGTTTCTATGAGTTTAAAATAAAGCAATTCTTAATGGCTCTGGCCTTGGGGATGCGTCCGGCAAAGATATACAATGGTCAGGATTCGGCTGTTGAAGGCATTTTGCTGGTAGGTGGAAACGGGGAAGTACTTTGTTATCATAAATCGGAGAAACAGGTCATGGAAGACTTCCTGTTCCGAAATACTCGTTTGGAAAAGGGCTCTTTGGATAAAGATAAATATGGCTTTTTGGAGAAAGAGAACGGAGTTTATTATTTCAAGCTGAATGCAAAGATTGGTTTGGTTAAACGGTAAATAAATTATAGTATGAAGACAAATGAAATTTTAGAGAATATCAAAGCACGTCGAAGTGTACGGGCTTACACCGGTCAGCAGGTCTCGGAAGAGGATTTGCAGGCTGTTCTGGAGGCTGCTACTTATGCACCGAGCGGGATGCATCTGGAGACATGGCATTTCACTGCCATTCAGAATGCCGATAAACTGACCGAATTGAATGAACGTATCAAGGGATCTTTTGCCAAGAGCGACGAACCCCGTTTGAAGGAACGCGGGCAGAGCAAGACGTATTGTTGCTATTATCATGCTCCTACTTTGGTTATCGTTTCCAATGAGCCGACTCAGTGGTGGGCGGGTATGGACTGCGCCTGTGCTATCGAAAATATGTTTCTTGCGGCTCATTCTCTGGGGATCGGTTCTTGTTGGATAAATCAGCTCGGGACGACGTGTGACGATCCTGAGGTACGTGCATTTATTACTTCGTTGGGCGTTCCGGAAAATCATAAAGTTTACGGTTGTGTAGCGTTGGGATATGCTGATTCTAAAATTCCGATGAAAGAGAAAAAGGTGAAAGACGGTACGATAACTATTGTCAAGTAGGCATTTCCGAATATATAAGTCCCGGGTATATTTCCACTATGCCCGGGACTTTTGTGTGTTTAGCCCTGGGAAGAAAGGTGATGAGTCCGGGCTTTATAGAGATAATCCCGGAGCATAACAAGTGTAAGCCCCGGGATTGTTTTATTAGTTTTTCATCACTTTATTTGTGATGATTTTCTCTGTGACCGTTTCTTCTTATTCGAATGTGCCGTAGCGAGTCGGCAATAACTTCCGGTCTCCCAGTGTATTGTCTACACGTGCCACATTTATCCAGAACTTATTCTCACGTACACTTTCTATCGGGTAAGCTGCTTTTTCGCGTGTGTACGAGTGCTCCCAGCGATCACTTACAATTTCGTATTCGGGATGCGGAGCATTAATCAATACGTTGTCGTCTTTGTCCGCTTCACCGTTCTTCACTTCTTGAATTTCCTGCCAGATGTTCAGCATGACATCAACGAAATTATCCAGTTCTGCCAGACTCTCGCTTTCGGTTGGCTCAATCATCAGCGTGCCATGCACAGGGAAGGAGAGGGTAGGAGCATGATAACCATAATCCATGAGACGTTTTGCGATATCATTTTCGGAGATGCCCGTTTCCTCGTGCACTTTGCGGCATTCCAGAATCATCTCGTGCCCGACGAAACCATTCGCTCCGCGATAAACGATCCCATACGTGTCTTTCAGACAAGCAGCCAGGTAATTGGCATTTAGAATCGCGATTTTAGTAGCCATAGTCAGTCCTTCTGTACCCATCATACGGATGTATCCGTAAGTGATCGGCAGGATTCCCGCACTTCCGAACGGAGCGGAGGAAACCTGATTCTGTGCATTACCGAAGATTCCGTGTCCCGGAAGGAAAGGTACCAGATGCTCGGCCACACAGATAGGACCCACACCCGGACCACCACCACCGTGAGGTGAAGCAAACGTTTTGTGAAGGTTCAAATGGCAGACATCAGCACCGATAAATCCCGGATTGGTTAACCCGACTTGTGCATTCATGTTCGCACCGTCCATATATACTTGTGCTCCACAAGCATGGATAATATGGCAGATTTCTTTTATTTCTGTTTCGAAGATACCGTGTGTAGAAGGGTATGTAATCATCAGTGCCGCCAGTTCTTCTTTGTTTTCTTCCGCTTTGGCACACAAGTCGTCCATGTCTACATTTCCTTGCTCGTCGCATGCGCAGGTGACGGTTATAAACCCTGCCTGTATTGCCGATGCCGGATTCGTTCCGTGAGCTGAAGCGGGAATCAATATCTTGTTACGGTGTCCCTGACCAATGCTTTCGAGATAGGCACGAATCACACGAAGGCCTGTATATTCTCCGGCAGCTCCCGAATTTGGCTGCAAACTTACGCCGGCAAAACCGGTGATGATCTTCAAGTCCTCACTCAGATTATTAATCAATTCCCGATACCCTTCTGCCTGGTCTTCCGGAACCAATGGATGCATACCCATAAATTCGGGACGGCTCAAAGGCAGCATTTCCGCAGCGGCATTCAGTTTCATGGTACATGAACCGAGGGAGATCATAGATTGGGCCAGCGAAATATCCTTGCGGTCAAGACGTTTGATGTAACGCATCATCTCCGTCTCCGTATGATATTTGTTGAATACTTCGTGTGTAAGGAAAGGCGTGGTACGTTTTACAGTCTTGTCTATATTGCTTTTTTCAGGGATGTCATCCACCTTCTGATAATCTTTTCCCGCAGCAATGGCAAAGATAGAAAGCAACACATTGGCGGCTGCTACATCAGTCGTTTCGTCAATACTGAACCCTACGTTTCCGTTTTCGAAATAACGCAGATTTACTTCCTTGCTAAGAGCTATCGTACGGATTTGCTGTGCCGAAACGTGTTCGGGCAGTTCGAAGCGCAGGGTATCGAAGTATTGTGCATTCACTTGCGTATATCCGAATTTCTTCAATTGTTTATCAAGGAATACGGTGATACTGTGGATACGTGAAGCGATAGTCGTGATACCTTCCTGACCGTGGTAAACGGCATAGAATCCTGCCATTGTAGCCAGCAATGCCTGTGCCGTACAGATATTTGAAGTTGCCTTCTCGCGTTTGATATGCTGTTCGCGGGTCTGTAAAGCCATTCGGTAACAAAGTTTACCGTATTTGTCTTTAGACCAGCCGATGATTCGTCCCGGCATATTCCGTTTGTATTCATCCCGTGTGGCGAAGTAGCCGGCCGAAGGTCCGCCGTAGAACATCGGTGTGCCTAGGCGTTGTGTTGTTCCGAATACGATGTCCGCTCCCCATTCTCCCGGAGGTGTCAGCAAGGCAAGACTTAGGATGTCGGCGGCAACGGCAACTTTACAATCTGCCGCATGAGCCTTTTCCGTAAACTCTGTGTAATCTTCTACGCTGCCATTCGAATTGGGATATTGCAATACGCAGGCAAATACTTCCTGTGAAGGTTCAAATTCTTTATATTTACCTACACGCAGCTCGATGCCTTGAGGTACGGCACGTGTAGTCATTACCGCCAATGTCTGAGGGAAAATATTTTCGTCAACAAACACTACGTTCGCACCCGCTTTCTGTTGCGCACGGGAACGTAGGGCGTACATCATACTTACGGCTTCGGCAGCCGCAGTCGCTTCGTCCAAGAGTGAGCAGTTGGCAAGCGGCATGGCGGTAAGGTCGCATATGGCAGTTTGGAAATTCATCAGTGCTTCCAGGCGTCCTTGCGAAACTTCGGTCTGATAAGGAGTATAAGACGTATACCATACGGGATTTTCGAACACATTCCGTTGGATAACGGCCGGAGTAATCGTGTTGTACCAACCCATACCAATGTATGTAGTGTACAGTTTGTTCTTACCTGCCAGTTCAGCGATGTGTTTCCCAAATTCGTATTCCGTCAGGGGAGCGTTTAATGCCAGTGGCTCTTTCAGCCGGATATTGGCGGGAATGGTTTTCTCAATTAGTTCGTCCAACGAGTCCACACCAATTTTGCGGAGCATTACAGTTGTGTCTTGTTCATTGATGCCGATGTGACGGCTAGCTAACAAATCGGTTTTCATATTAATAGGAGGATTTTGTTTTATCTAAAAAATGGGTTCTCAGCTTTCTCCATTCCGATAGTCGTGGGGGCACCGTGTCCCGGGTAAACGACTGTTTCGTTGGGGAGGACAAAAAGACGGCTGCAAATATGCTCTATCAACTCGTCGAAGTTACCGCCTGTGAGGTCGGCACGGCCGATACTGCCTTGAAACAGGACATCGCCGGAGAACATACAGTTGTCTTCTTTACAATAATACACCAGACTGCCGGGTGAATGACCGGGCACGTGTATCGCTTCCAGAGTTGTATGTCCGAAAGTGATACTATCACCGTCGTGCAGATACTTGCCTAGCGGAACCGGCTTCTCCTGCAACTGGAATCCGAACATACGGCTTTGTTTCGGCGCTTCATCAATCCAGTATTCGTCCGCCTTGTTGGCTTCGGCCGACAGACCAAATTCTTTCAGCATGAACGGATTGCCGAAGATATGGTCCAGATGTAAGTGAGTATTCAGCAAATGCTTTACATTCAGTTCGTTGGTAAGAATGAATTTCTTCAAGGCTTGCTTTTCCTCTTCGTAAAAGCAGCCGGGGTCAATCACGACTGCTTCTTTCGTGTCATCCCATAATACGTAGCAATTTACGGGAAACATATTAAACTCAAATCTTTTTATTTTCATGGTTCTCTATGATTTATATTAAATCAGAACGGATATTCTGTTAAATGGGAACGTATACCACCTTCTTTGTTTCAAAGAAATCTTCCTCGAAACTGTCGCTCAGACTTTGAATCACAGTTTTGTGCTTGAACGGCATTGTCTCATGTTCCAGCTCACCGCCTTTGAGGCAGATCAACCCGTTGGGCAATGCGTTCTGCTGTTTATGAGAAATATTCTTTTTGATAATCTTAATCAGATCTGCCAGAGGCATTACGGCACGGCTGACAACAAAGTCGAACAGTTGTTTTTCTTCTTCGGCACGGGCATGGCGGAAAGTTACGTTTTTCAGTCCGATTGCATTGGCTACTTCGGTTGCTACGCGCACTTTCTTGCCGATACTGTCAACCAGATGAAATTTTGTTTCCGGAAACAAGATTGCCAGAGGAATGCCGGGGAAACCTCCGCCCGTACCCAAGTCCATAATGCTTGTGCCGGGACGGAACTGGATGATTTTGGCAATACCCAACGAATGAAGTACGTGATGTTCGTATAAATTCTCGATATCTTTGCGGGAGATAACGTTGATTTTTGAATTCCAGTCGATGTAGAGGTCGTATAGAGCAGCAAACTGTTTGCGTTGCTCTTCCGTCAGATCAGGAAAATATTTCAGTATGATTTCCACTTCTTTGGTTTTGAATGATAAGTTTAAAATATGTATATAAAATGAATATCCTTCTGCATCACACGGGGCAATAACAACCGGATATTCATTGGTGTTCGTTCTTTTAATGAAAATAGGGCTTTAATCTTTCAACTCTCCCAAAATCGGGTTGCTGCCTAACAGATGTTCCAGCATTGGGAATGGAATTGTCACTTTGACGGGGCCCATGGAGTATGGAGTGATGTCGTATACATTGTAGTAGAACGTGACGCCCTCTCTGCTGAGATAGAAATTCTCTGTCGGGGTGATGTCGCCGGTAGAAGCATATCCCATGTCTTCCAAAGCTTCGTGAGTGGTCACTTTGTTGTCAGCCATGAGCTGGTTCCAGATCAGGTCGGTCAGTGGCTCTTTATAATCTCCTACAAAAATATCATCCAGGCGGAGGGGACGCATCAGGGTAAGGTCCATATTCAGGTAAGTGGTCATGTAAATGCCGTGTGCACCTCCGGTATATTCGTTGTAGTCGATGCGATATACCAACAAGTCTTTCTCGTAGAGTTGCACGTGGCTCTCTATACCCTTATAATAAGAATACCAGGCACCGATAGAAGATTCATCTTCTTTGTCCTTTTCATCTTCTGTATACATAGGTTCCAAGTCACGGCGATACTCACTGATGTAATTTTCGGTGTATTGCTTTACTACATTCTCCGGTTTTTCTCCGATATATTTGTCGCCGAAGCAGGCAGAAATGAAATAAGCGTTCAAACTGTCTTTCAGCATATCATCCGATGATTTGACAGGATAAGCAAAGTTAATGATAATGTTACATGCCGGTTTGGCTGTATCATTAAACAAGTGAGCCGTTTCATTCACTTGGATACTGTCGAATTGCAATGCACCTGTATTTTTGTTCATCTTGTCATGACAAGAAAACAAAAAGCCGCTTACCGAAAGTATAATCGCAAGCAGACTGACATATTGTTTTTTCATACTCGTTTTTTCTATAAATTCTACAATTGTTCTATCTTTCACTATCGACAAATATAGATGAAAATAACGAATCCTGCGAATAAAAAAGGAAAAATATTCTGTCTGTTTTTTCTTGTAATGCGGCTTTAGGCTTTATGGTTATTATCTTTTTTGAACGAAACAGCTGGTATAGTCTGTTTTTATTTCTATCTTTGTCTCCGGATATGAAAAGACTAGCCTACATAACTGCAATGTTTCTTTCCCTCCTGATTATATATTCGGGGGCGGGAGTTTCTATTGTTCATTATTGTTGTGCCGGTTGTGAAACAGTACAGTCCTGCTGTGCTACGGGCTGTCCCAAATGTAAGAAATCTCATACGTGCGATTCAAAGAAAGATTGTAAAAACGAAGGTTGCACGGCTACTATCTATAAGCTGAACCTGATGAACCATGCTACCGAGCTGACCGTTGCAGCTCCGGTGGTTGACCTTTTCTGTGAGCAGTTCTGCTATTTGCTGAACATTGGGTATACGGAGAAGCCGGTTGAATATATAATTCCTTCTTCGCCGCCACCTATCTGTTCAAGGCAGATGTTGGCGTTGTATTCCACCTATATTATTTAGCCACTATTTTATTCTTTTTCAGTACTTTGCTTGCCGCCGTCTTCTGACAGTGGAAGTGAAGTAGGTTTGATTGCAACTAAGTTGCAAGGATTATAAGCTAATTTTGTATCACAAAAGTAACTTACTTAAAGAATGAAATATATGATATTAGGACTGTTCTCGTTGCTTGCCACCGGTATGTATGCGCAAGTACGGGGGACGGTAAAAGATAGTACCGGAGAACCTGTTCCGGGAGCTAATGTGTTCTGGATGAATACAGGACAGGGAGTAACAACAAAAGTAGACGGCACCTTCTCTATTACGAAGCCTTCGAAAAGCCATATACTGGTGGTCAGCTTTATCGGCTTTCAGAATGATACGATCCACGTTGACAGTAAAAAGCAGGAATTGGAGATTGTCCTCCGGGACGGAGTGGAATTGAAAGAAGTGAATGTCGTCAGCCGTAAGTTGGGAACGATGAAGCTGCGTAACAGCGTGATGAACGAGGATATGATAAGCAGTGCCGAGTTGAGCAGGGCCGCTTGTTGCAATTTGGGAGAGAGTTTTGTTACAAATCCTTCGGTGGATGTGAGTTACTCGGATGCGGCAACGGGAGCCAAACAGATAAAATTGTTAGGCTTGTCGGGGACTTATGTGCAGATGTTGACGGAGAACATCCCGAACTATCGTGGGGCTGCAGCCCCTTATGGCTTGGGGTATGTTCCCGGTCCCTGGATGCAGAGTATACAGGTTTCCAAAGGAATTTCTTCCGTAAAGAACGGCTACGAAGCTATTACGGGACAGATCAATGTGGAGTTTAAAAAGCCGCAATTACCTGAGGCCGACTGGGTATCTGCCAACCTTTTTGCAAGTACCACGAATCGTTATGAAGCTAATGCTGATGCCACTTTGAAACTTTCCAAACGGTGGAGTACCTCGTTATTGGCGCATTATGAAAATGAAACAAAAGCACATGACGGCAATGATGACGGATTTGTGGATATTCCACAGGTAGAACAGTATAATGTCTGGAACCGTTGGGCATATATGGGCGACCATTATGTTTTTCAGGCAGGTTTCAAAGCTCTTTCCGAGACTCGTAGCAGTGGACAGTCCACGCATGGAGGTATGTACTCCAGTGAACTGTATAAGGTCGGGATTGACACGGAACGCTACGAACTGTTCACTAAAAACGCTTACATATTTGATAAGGAGAAGAATACGAATCTAGCTTTGATTCTGTCCACTTCCTGGCACAATCAGGATGCGATGTACGGACGGAAATTGTATAATGTAGACCAGACTAATACATACGCTTCTCTGATGTTTGAAACGGAATTTAATCCGCAGAATAGTTTCTCCGCAGGATTGAGCTTTAACTATGACGCATACGATCAGCATTATCGTTTGAATAATAACGCGGATACCCCTCTCAAAGCTTCTGATAAAGAGGCTGTTCCCGGTGTGTATGTGCAATATACCTTGAATCTGAATGACCAATGGATGTTAATGGCCGGTCTTCGGGGAGATTATAGCAGTAAACACGGTTTCTTTGTGACTCCGCGCGCGCATCTTAAATATAATCCGAATGATTATGTACACTTCCGGCTTTCTGCCGGTAAGGGATACCGTACAAATCATGTGCTGGCAGAAAACAACTACTTACTTTCCAGTAGCCGGAAGGTGGAGATTGCGAAAAATCTGGATATGGAAGAAGCATGGAACTTGGGTGCCAGTGTTTCTACTTATATTCCGGTATTCGGTAAGACGCTGAATGTCAACGCAGAATATTATTATACGGATTTCCGGAAGCAAGTTGTTGTAGATATGGATAGTAATCCTCATGAAGTGGCTTTTTATAATCTGGACGGACGTTCGTATTCGCACGTATTCCAGGTGGAAGCAAGCTATCCTTTCTTCAAAGGTTTCACTCTGACCGGAGCCTATCGGTTGACGGACGCACAAACTACTTATAAAGGTCAGCGAATGGAGAAACCACTAACCGGCAAGTATAAAGGATTGTTGACGGCTTCTTATCAGACTCCGTTGGGAATCTGGCAGTTTGATGCGACCTTGCAACTTAATGGCGGGGGCAGAATGCCTGCTCCTTACGAATTGGCGGACGGGCAACTCTCATGGAGTCGTCGTTATGGTAGCTTCGAACAGCTTAGTATGCAGGTGACTCGTTATTTCCGTCGCTGGTCTATCTATGTGGGAGGCGAGAATCTGACGAACTTCAAGCAGAAGAACCCGATCATTGATGCAGCGAATCCTTGGGGAGATAATTTCGATTCTACCATGATTTGGGGACCTGTGCACGGTGCAAAAGCCTATGTCGGCATACGTTTCAATCTGGCAAGAAACGGTGAATAAGAAGAATGTATCAAAAATGAATCATAGAATTTTAAACTAATAAGAAAAATGAAAACAAGAAGATGGATAGCCACTTGCGTGGTGGCTCTTTTGGGTGTGACTGTCGTATTGGCGAAAGATATTCGTGTCGTAGTGTTCAAAGTGGCTCAAATGCATTGTGAAAAGTGTGAAAAGAAAGTGAAGGACAATATGCGCTTTGAGAAGGGGCTGAAGGACTTGTCGACTGAGGTGAAAACCAAAACCGTCACTATCACTTACGACGCGGATAAAACAAATGTAAAGAACTTGCAGGCAGGGTTTAAGAAGTTCAATTATGAAGCTGAATTTGTAAAAGAAACAAAGAAAGACGATAAAAAAGCGGATAAGAAGTAATTGAACAAATACCCGTATTTGCGTGTTTTATAAATAGAATGTGGTCTCTCCCCAGCTTTCTCTTTTGGAGAGGGTTGGGGAGAAACTCTTATAAATATAGATAATAATATGGTAAAGAAGAATTTTCCCGTGCTCAATATGCATTGTGCGGGATGTGCAAATAATGTAGAAAGAACAGTCAGGAAGTTGCCGGGGGTCATAGAGGCTTCTGTCAATTTTGCTACCAATACATTAACCGTTTCTTATGAGAGCGATAAACTGGCTCCCGGGGAGATTCGTGCGGCAGTGCTTGCAGCAGGTTACGACTTGATTGTAGAGGAAGCTCATAAAGAAGAACGTCAGGAGGAGGAACAACATAGGCGTTATCTTCGTCTGAAGCGGAAGGTAATCGGTGCGTGGATTCTGGTAGTCCCTTTGCTTATTTTCTCAATGGTATTGATGCATGTGCCATACTCTAATGAAATTCAGTTGGTACTGACTATTCCTGTATTGGTACTTTTCGGCGGCGGTTTTTACACGGGAGCCTGGAAACAGGCAAAAATAGGACGGAGCAATATGGATACGTTGGTTGCGCTAAGTACGTCCATTGCTTTCTTGTTCAGTCTCTTTAATACTTTCTTCCCTGAGTTCTGGTATGCCCGCGGACTGGAACCTCATGTTTATTATGAGGCCTCTGCGGTAATTATAGCTTTCGTCCTGACCGGGAAACTTATGGAAGAACGTGCCAAGGGAAATACATCGAATGCGATTCGCAAGTTAATGGGAATGCAACCTAAAGTAGCCCGTGTATTGCGTAACGGAGTGGAAGAAGAAATATTGATAGACCAACTGCAAGTAGGAGATTTGGTAGTCGTTCGTCCGGGAGAACAGATTCCCGTGGACGGTCAGCTCTCCGAGGGTGATTCGTATGTGGACGAAAGTATGATTAGCGGTGAGCCGATTCCTGTGGAAAAGAAGAAAGGTGATAAAGTACTGGCAGGAACTATCAATCAGCGTGGTTCATTTATTATCAGTGCCACGCAGGTGGGTAGTGAAACAGTGCTTGCCCGTATCATTCACATGGTGCAGGAAGCTCAGGGAAGTAAAGCTCCGGTACAGCGTATTGTCGACCGTATTACAGGGATCTTTGTCCCTGTTGTGCTGGGAATTGCTATTCTGACATTTATCCTTTGGGTTGTTATCGGCGGTAGCGAATATATGTCTTATGGGATAATGTCGGCTGTGTCTGTTCTTGTGATTGCCTGTCCGTGCGCTTTAGGACTTGCTACGCCTACTGCATTAATGGTGGGTATCGGTAAGGCTGCCGGACAACATATCTTGATCAAGGATGCAGTTGCTTTGGAACAGATGCGCAAAGTAAATGTAGTGGTATTGGATAAGACCGGAACACTGACCGAAGGGCATCCTACCGCTACCGGCTGGTTATGGGCACAGCCTCAGGAACCACATTTCAAAAATGTGCTTCTGGCTGCGGAACTGAAATCAGAACATCCGTTGGCGGGTGCGATTGTTGCTGCACTCCAAGAGGAGGAGAAGATCAAACCTGCTATGCTGGACAGCTTTGAAAGTATTACGGGGAAAGGAATCAAGGTGTCTTATCAGGGACGTACTTACTGGGTAGGTAGCCATAAATTCCTGAAAGATTTCGGTGCTATCGTGAGCGATGTAATGGCTGATATGTTGGTTCGTTATGAATCGGACGGTAATGGTATCATTTACTTTGGTTGCGAGAACGAACTGTTGGCTATTATTGCGGTTTCCGATCCTATTAAAGCAACATCCGCCGAAGCGGTGAAAGAACTGAAACGTCAGGGTATTGATATTTGTATGCTTACCGGTGACGGACAACGTACTGCGTTGGCAGTATCTTCCCGGTTGGGAATCGAACGTTTTGTAGCTGACGCTTTGCCCGACGACAAGGCCGAATTTATACGTGAACTGCAATTGCAGGGAAAGAAAGTGGCAATGGTAGGTGACGGCATTAACGATTCACAAGCTCTGGCACTGGCAGACGTCAGTATCGCTATGGGGAAAGGGACGGACATTGCTATGGATGTAGCTATGGTTACCTTGATGACTTCCGATCTGTTGTTGCTTCCTAAAGCCTTTCAGTTATCGAAGCAAACAGTAAAGTTGATTCATCAGAACCTTTTCTGGGCGTTTATCTATAACTTGATTGGTATTCCTATTGCTGCCGGTGTCCTGTTCCCGTTGAACGGCTTGCTGTTGAACCCGATGCTGGCGAGTGCGGCAATGGCCTTTTCCAGTGTGAGCGTGGTACTTAATTCGTTGAGTCTGGGAAGAAGAAGTCTTTGATTATTGGCCCAGTTTCTTTCAAACAGGGAAATGACTGACTAAAAAGTCGATAGTATCTAAAATTCTCCTCCTTCAGGAAGGAGGAGTACCCGTAGGGGGAGGTGGTAGGTGAATACATAAATTATTTATTATCAGCATTGTGTATCTACCTACCACCCCGACTTTCAGCCAGCCTCCATTTAGCCACTCCCTTTTTATGAAGTTATCTGTTTCTGAATTCCAATGGTGTCATTCCCACATATCGTCTGAAATACTTGCCGAAGAAAGAAGCGCTGGGGAAGTTCAGCGAATAGGCTATTTCTTGTATAGTCATATTGGTCCCTTTCAGTTTTGCTTTGGCGTCCATGATAACAATGTAAGCAATGGTATCCAATACACTTTTGCCCGTTACTTGCCTCACCGTGGTACTCAGGTGTTGGAGGGAGATTCCTAATTGATCGGCGTAGAATTGCGCACGGCGTTCATCTTTGTAATGCTCGGTGATAGATTGGATCAGTTCCCGGCAAATTTCTTTTTTGCGGTTTGAGCTGCTGTTTTCTCCGGGATAGTTGTGGTATATCAGCCGAATACTTGTCAGAATAGTCTGGAGTGACAATTCTACCAGTTCCGGGTCCATATCGAAGTTTTCATTGCAACTGGCCCGGGATAATAAGGCGAAATAGTCTTTCAGATAACCGGCAACATCTTCGGAAAGCGGTACCACCGGTTGTTCTAAAAGTTTAGGATAAGCGTTTCCAATATTTTTCATCAAGTTGACCCGTCCGGTACAATGAGCGGAGAAACCGACGAAACAAAGACATACCTTTTCTGTTCTTTCCCGAAACTGGATGATTGTTCCCGGCAGTAATGTAATCAGGTCATTCGGACGGATTTCATAATCAAGCAGGTTAATCGATGCCTTCATCGACCCCTCCGTACATATGGCTACAATACAGGCTTGCAATCGGCAAGATTGCTTATAAATATTCAGAATGTCTTCCGTGACGTTCGTCCATGCTAATACTTCAGTAGGTAAGTCTACCTGTGGAAAATCCATTTTCATAGTTGTGTTTGTTATATTCGGCCAACAAATGTACACATTTTCTTTTTATTTCTTACCTTTGTTTTTATGAAAACAGTTTTTATCGATTGGAATTTGATACCGTATGCCGAGGCATGGCAACGGCAGACGGAATGGTTCGACGGGATAGTCCGTGCGAAAGCGGAAGGAGAACCGTACGAGAACCATATCATTATGTGCGAACATCCTCACGTCTACACTTTGGGACGTAGCGGAAAGGAAAATAATATGTTGTTGAGTGGGGAACAACTAAAAGCTATTGATGCTACGCTTTACCATATTGACCGGGGTGGGGACATTACTTATCATGGTCCCGGACAGTTAGTTTGCTACCCGATTCTGAATCTGGAGGAGTTCCGGTTGGGATTGAAGGAATATGTTCATCTGCTGGAAGAAGCGGTGATACGTGTCTGCGCATCTTATGGCATTGAAGCGGGACGTCTGGAGAAAGCGACGGGTGTCTGGCTGGAAGGTAATACGTCTCGTGCCCGTAAGATTTGCGCGATAGGAGTGAGGAGTAGTCATTATGTCACTATGCACGGGCTGGCCCTGAATGTGAATACGGATTTGCGCTATTTCAGCTACATTCATCCTTGCGGGTTTATTGATAAAGGCGTCACTTCTCTGCGTCAGGAGTTGAAGCACGATGTGCCTATGGACGAAGTGAAGCAACGCCTCGAGGGTGAACTTAGAATACTATTCCAATGCCAAGCTGCCAAGTACGGTGCATGAAACAGTCTTTGTCTGCCAGTGCGTAGGAGAAGTCGGCACGGATCGGCCAGAAGTTTATTCCGCAGCCAAGTGTTCCGTAGTTGCCTACTCCCTTGTCTTTATCTCCGAAGTGGTATCCTGCACGGACTACCCCGTATTTCAGGAAGTTATATTCGGCGCCGATTCCTGCCTGAAGTTGGCGGATTTCGGAAGGAAGCAGATAGTTGAAGTCGAGTGCCACTTGCAGACGGTTCTCCATGCTGAATGGCAGGTCGATTGCACCTCCCAGGCCTAGTTTGGCGGGAAGTTTGTAACCGTCTATCTTTTTTCCTAAGTTAGCAGCCTGGAAACCGATGCTCCAGGAAGCCATTTCATCCAAAAGAGCCATATTGCGGTGATAAGTTGCTCCGAAGTCAAGGCAAACCGAGTTTTTGGTGTCCGCATCCTTCCAAGCTTTAGCCTGTAAATATCTGAATGTTAGAGACAAGGACAGGTTCTTGGCTACAGTACTGAAATATCCGGCTTCCAGATCCCATATATGCGGGCGGAAGTTATCGTTCTGGTCACCGTCCAGTCTTTGCTTCGGATTCTTAAAATGACGGAAACCTACTGTGAAACCATGATTCCCTTCTCTTCCGATTTTATAGAAAACAGATGCGCTGTGCATCGAGTAATCTTTGTTTATGTCAGCGTACGAATAACTTGCGCCCATTACTTCTTGTGAGAAAACAATGGTAGAAGCATTATGAAAGATAGCTGTACTTCCGTTGTCGGTGATAGCTAATCCCGTGCCGGCCATACCTGCTGATTGGGCATCCGGAGCAAGTTCCAGAAAGTAGGCGTTTGCGCCTCCTTGCGCAGCCAGAAAGCCGGGCAACAAGCATGAGGCGAGAAGGAAATGTTTAAGTCGTTTCATAATCAGTTATTTTTAGGGTGAGACATTCGGACAACACGTATACCTGTCCACGATTTATTATTGTTCAACATGTGATTGAAAGGCTTCTCGCTGACAACCACTTTTCCCAGCGTGGAAGAAGCGTGAAGCAGATGCAGTTTTCCGTTTACGTAATAGGCTATTCCCACATGGGCTATGTCCAGTCCGGGAAGCTTCGTAGTGATAGCGATAATATCTCCGTTCATAATCCAGGGTAATCCGTTTTCCGGTAATTCGCTTTTCGGCAACCAAGATACAGTTTTTCCGGATAATGCTTTCTCGTATTCTGCCATTTGTGTTACATTTTCCGGAGAATCAACCAATTTTTTATATTGTTTGGGATGCGTGGACATATATGAAAGAGAAAGTTTCGTAGTATGGGAACTGTTTCGGGCTGTAACGTCAGTCAGAAAACCGTTGCGGAGACCATTATCAATCCAGTCGGAAGTATAATGCAGGCGGGAGGGGTATCCATTGATGATACCGTCCCGGTAACGTATCCTTTGCAAGTTATCGGCAAAAGAAGAACCGAGTGCTTGTGCCAGTGTATATTCTACAAAGGTCAGGCAATCTACTTCTTTGGTGTTGATAACCAGTTGCTCTACTTCGTTCCGGTCCAACGTGTTGGCTACGTATCTGGTCCCCAAGTAAGACTTTCCGATTCTTAGCATAGGGTCGGACTCGTTTGAAGTTGATTCAACGGGCTGTTGTGCAAATGCCATAACAGTGATAAGCGATATTATGATAGATAGCAGTCTCCGCATATTACTTATTTAACTTTCATTGAAGCTTTGATGAAATAGAGGATTAATAAAGCGTATGCTCCTAATGCCAACACTTCGGACCAAGTATTGTTCAACCATGCTTCATTCACCAGATTAACGCCACCGAAACGCATAGCGGCACTGATTACTCCCATTAATGCACCTCCGGCAATGAAACCGGACGCCAACAGAGTTCCTTTTTCTCCTCTTTCCGTATTCAATGCTGCGTCTTTGCTGCGGGAAGTGACATACCAGTTTACAGCACCACCCACAACCAATGGTACGTTCAATTCCAAAGGAATAAACATACCCAATGCGAAAGCTAAAGCAGGAATTTTACAAAGAGTCAAAATGATAGCTAAAACAGCTCCGATACCGTATAACAACCAAGGAGCACCAACACCGCTCATCAACGGTTCGATAACTGCTGCCATTGCATTTGCCTGTGGAGCAGCGAGTGCGCCGCTTGTGAATCCGTATGTCTTGTTCAAGATAATCATTACACCGCCTACGGTTGCAGCAGAAACGATTGTCCCTAGGAATTTCCATGTCTCCTGTTTGGCAGGAGTACTTCCCAACCAGTAACCGATCTTCAAGTCAGTGATAAAACCTCCCGCCATGGATAGTGCCGTACATACCACACCACCCATAACTAACGCAGCGACCATTCCCGAAGGACCTCGCAATCCAACGGCTACCATGACTACAGAAGCCAGAATCAATGTCATCAGTGTCATTCCCGATACCGGGTTTGTGCCTACAATGGCGATTGCATTGGCGGCTACCGTAGTAAACAGGAAAGAAATGCCGGCCACTAAAACGATTGCTACCAATGTATGCACCAGATTTCCCTGCATCACATCGAAGTAGAAAAATAACACAATCAGTATCAGTGTGATGATAGAACCAATCGCAATAATTTTCATCGAAAGATCCCGTTGCGTACGGATAATGTTTTTCTCTACATTTCCTTTACCACCCATTTCTTTGGCAGCCAGTCCGACAGCACTCTTGATGATTCCCCAGGAACGGATAATGCCGATCACACCTGCCATAGCGATACCACCGATACCGATACTCTTGGCGTAATACTTGAATATTTCTTCCGGACTCATCATGCCTACCGTAGAAGTAATCTCCGGATTCCATGCATTCAGCACGCTGTCTCCCCAGATAGCAGACATTCCCGGAATGATAATCCACCAGACAGCCAATGAACCGGCACAAATGATCGAAGCATATTTCAATCCGACGATATATCCCAAACCGAGTACTGCCGCACCTGTATTGACCTTGAATACGAGTTTTGCTTTTTCCGCCAACATCTCGCCGGCACTGCATACGCGAGTCGTGAAATTCTCGTTCCACCAACCGAATGTGGCTACGATAAAGTCATATAATCCGCCGATCATTCCTGCCATTAACAACGGTTTAGCCTGACTACCGCCTTTTTCTCCCGAAATCAATACCTGAGTAGTGGCAGTGGCTTCCGGAAAAGGATATTTGCCATGCATGTCGCTAACGAAATATTTGCGGAAAGGAATCAGGAACAGGATACCCAATACACCGCCCAGCAGGGAACTGATAAATACCTGCATAAAGGTGACGGTCATTTCGGGATACTTAGCCTGAAGAATATAGAGGGCGGGGAGGGTAAAGATAGCTCCGGCAACGATTACACCGGAACAAGCCCCTATTGACTGGATAATAACATTTTCTCCTAAAGCATTTTTTCTTTTGGCAGCTCCGGAAACTCCTACGGCAATAATTGCAATCGGGATAGCTGCTTCGAACACCTGACCTACTTTTAATCCCAGATAAGCGGCGGCAGCCGAGAAAAGGATTGCCATGGCGATACCCCATGCTACTGACCAGATGTTAACTTCCGGATAACTTTTTGAGGGAGCCATTAACGGGTTGTACACTTCTCCCGGTTTCAACTCTCTGAACGCGTTCTCGGGTAGCCCGGTGAACTTGTCTTCTTCTTGTTTCATAGTTTTATAATTTGCTAATGTGTCAATTTTATATATTCGTCCTCAAAGTAAACAAAAAAAAAGGAGAACCGAAAGATTCTCCTTTATGTTATCGCCTATTTTTTCTTATTTGGCATCTTTGGCCGTCATGTCGCCTTCGATATATAGCCTTACCATTTCTGTTTTGGCATTGGTACGCAGAGTGATTGATTTCTTGAAATGTCCCGGATATTTACCTGTTCCGTTATAAGTTACCTTGATCGTGCCTTTCTTTCCGGGCATGATAGGCTCTTTCGTATATTCAGGTACGGTACATCCGCAAGAGGCTACTGCCTGATGAATTACCAAAGGAGCGTCACCGATATTAGTAAAGGTGAATGTGCAACTGACAACCGGACTGTTTTCGGAAAACTTACCGAAATCATGGGTTGTTTTGTCAAATTTAATGTCGGCATTTGTTTGTGCAAATGCAAAACTTATTCCCATTACTAATAAGGTCATTAAAAAAAGTACCTTTTTCATTTTTCCTTCTTTTTAGTGATTACAAGTCACAAAGGTAGTGCTTTTTCCTTAAAATGTACTTTATGGAGTGCGAAATAGTATTAAACGACTCTCTTTTGTTATTTAGAGAGCTCGAACCCCAACATCATTCCGTCGTAATTATCGGCCAGTGAGCTGACTGTTTTCAAAGCGGTACTATTGCTTTTACTTCCGATAAACGCTAATAATTTGAGCAGTTTGTCCGAGTTGAACAATAATTCCAATGAGCTGGAGCTGCAATTTACTTTCGCGTGGAGATTCAGCAGTTTCAAGAATTTCAGGTCTACCTGTTTTGCGGAAGCGTCATAAGAATAGGTTCCTTTCAGTGTTTTTTTACCTACGGTACTTGTGAAAGTACTGTCGGCATTGAATGTGAAATTCATCTGTCCGGCCTTGATCCCTACTTTGCTTAGTTGTTCATCGAGCTTGTTTTCTGCCATGGTAGCGGCTGCGGCGCCTCCTGCTTTCATCAACAGATTCTCCGATTCAAATTCTACTGCCGAACCTTTGTAGTTCCATGTTCCGGTCATGTCGATCGTTTCAGGAGTTCCGGTGATAGCATTCACTACTTTCGAGATGTTGTCCTTATTTAACAAGTCTTTCCATGACTGCGCCCGGCTGTTAGTGCCCATTAGCAAGAATACTGCCATAAAGGCAAGTGATACAATGTTCTTTTTCATTTGTAATTGATTTCCTTGTTTATGTTTTCAATATAATTGAGAATTTCTGTCCGTCCTGTGCGGTTTTCCGAGGAGGAGATAAAGTAGGGGGGAAGTTCTTCCCACTGTTTACTTAACTCACGCAAATAAGCGTTGACGTTCATCTTCAGGCGGCCGCCTTTGAGTTTGTCGGCTTTGGTGAAGATGATAGAAAAAGGTATTCCGTTCTCGCCCAGCCATTCCATAAATTCGAGGTCTATATTCTGAGGCTCCAGACGGCTGTCTATCAAGACAAAGAGGTTTGTCATCTGTTCCCGTTCCAAGATATAATCTTCGATTATGGTACGTATCTGGTCTTTTCCTTTCTGTCCGCGACGGGCGTATCCATATCCCGGAAGGTCGACCAGATACCAGTTCTTATTAATAAGAAAGTGGTTGATTAGCATTGTCTTTCCTGGGGTAGCGGAGGTCATTGCCAGTCCTTTGCGGGCGGTCAGCATATTGATAAGGCTTGACTTTCCTACGTTGGAACGGCCGATGAAGGCATATTCGGGGAAGATACCTGCCGGACATTTTTTCACGTCTGTATTGCTAATCACAAATTCTGCACTTGTTATTTCCATTTTCTTGTCATTTATTTCTTTATAATTTCGTTTATAATAAACTCGCTCATCGTTTATAATAAACTATTGCGTCGTTTATAATAAACTCTGCCATTATTTATAATAAACTCCGGAGCACCTGTTTTTATGGCGCTTTCAGCGTTTTCTCTTTTTTAGACATAAGCATTAGTCCTGCAAAGGTAAGAGTTCCATTCAACATTAGCAATTCATAGCCGAATTTATATCCGGTTTCTTTGAATATCCACCAGTCTAAAACATAGCAGAGCAGTGGGGAGGCGACAGCTGTGAGGGGAACCCGGCGGTCGTTTGTCTGTCTTCGTGTGAACAGACCGAAGGCAAACATTCCCAGTAGCGGGCCGTATGTGTAGGAGGCGATGATGTATATGGCGTCAATTACACTTTTGTTATTCAGCATTTCTACCAGGCAAATGAATAAGGCTAATAAAACAGAAAGAGAGAAATGTACCTTCTTTCTTTTACGGCATGCCACCTCTTCAGAGTCTTTTCCCGTGTTCAGCAGGTCTACGCATACACTGGTCGTCATGGCTGTCAGCGCGGAATCAGAGTTGCTGAAAGCGGCTGCGATAATTCCGATTGTAAAAAGTATCAATACCGGTTTCCCCAAGTACCCTTGTGCGGCAAACATGGGAAGAATGTCGTCGTTCATAGCCGGAAGTTCCAGTTGCATCTGTCCGGCTAGGGCTATTAGCAAAATTCCCAGGCATAAAAACAGAAGATTCAGCGGGATAAAGGAGAATCCGTAGCAGTACATATTCTTTTTTGCTTCCCGGAGGTTCCGGCAGGAAAGGTTCTTCTGCATCATATCCTGGTCTAGCCCGGTCATCACTATGACGATGAAAATACCGCTAAAGAATTGTTTGAAGAAGTTCTGGCGGGATATCCAGTCGTCGAAAACGAAGATACGGCTGTGTTCGCTGCCTTGAATTGTCCGGATGATACCACTGAAATCAAGTCCCAGTTTCTGAACGGTGAAATAGATGATGAAGATCAATGCTGCAATCAGGCAGAATGTCTGCAAGGTATCTGTCCAGACGATTGTCTTTATACCGCTTTTATGGGTGTATATCCATACTAATGCTACCGAACCGACGGCTATCGGCCAGAAGGGGATATGCATTTCCTGAAATACATAGGTGTGGAGAATGAGGCAGACCAGATATAGTTTGGCAGCCGTTCCCAGCATACGTGATAAGAGAAAGAAGAAAGAGCCGGTGCGATAGGCATGTGTCCCGATGCGTGTCCCGAGATAGCCGTAGATACTTGTCAGGTTGAGTCTGTAATATAAAGGAAGCAGTACGTGGGCAACAACCATATATCCGAAAAAGAATCCGAATACCGTTTGCATATAGGTCATATCCATTCCGCGTATCATTCCCGGAACGGAAACGAAAGTGACTCCGGAGATAGAGGCGCCAATCATTCCGAAGGAGACTACATACCAGGGCGATTTGTTCTCTCCCTTAAAGAACGCTGCATTCGATCCGCCTTTATGTCCGGTGATACGGGCTATTAGTAATAATGCCGCGAAGTAGCAAATAATAGTGACAAGTATCATCATATCGGCTGCAAAGGTAGTATTTTTTGTAGGTATTATAACAATAATCCGTATCTTTGCGCCAAAATATCGATAGAATAGCAATTATTATCTATGAACCAACAATATCCTTCCGTGCTGCTTGAAAAGGCAGTCGGCGAATTTTCCAAACTTCCCGGTATCGGGCGTAAAACGGCCATGAGGCTTGTGCTGCATCTGCTTCGGCAGGATACGGCTACGGTGGAAGCTTTCGGGAATTCTATTATTACTTTGAAACGTGAGGTGAAGTATTGTAAAGTATGCCATAATATATCCGATACCGAAATATGTCAGATTTGTGCCAATCCGCAGCGGGACGCTTCTACTATTTGTGTGGTGGAGAACATTCGTGATGTAATGGCAGTTGAAGCAACGCAGCAGTACCGGGGACTTTATCATGTGTTGGGCGGTGTGATTTCTCCAATGGACGGGGTAGGGCCGAGCGACCTGCAAATTGAAAGTCTGGTGCAACGGGTATCCGAAGGTGGAATAAAGGAAGTGATTCTCGCTCTGAGCACTACTATGGAAGGGGATACCACTAATTTCTATATCTACCGTAAGTTGGATAAACTAGGTGTTAAGCTGAGTGTGATTGCTCGCGGCATATCTGTGGGGGATGAACTCGAATATGCGGATGAAGTGACTCTGGGCCGTAGTATTGTGAACCGGACACTTTTTACCGGAACTGTATAATCAATTAATCTTTAGAAACTTAGAACGAACATGGAAGAACAGATAAAACGTGCTGTCAGAAATTTAAATATTAGTTATATTTTCTTTTGGGTGCTCCCTGCGTTTCTGCTTGGAGCAGGGGAGTTTGAACTCCTTCCCGTAGGAAGTTTGGCAGACAATGCACAAGCCGTTTATTATTTTGAGACATTAGGGATTCTGCTAACGGCCTTGTGTATTCCCCTTTCTCTTAAATTATTCAGCCTGGTGCTTAAAAAGAAAATAGATCAAATGACGATCACGCTTGCTTTGAAATGTTATGTGCAATGGAGCATTGTCCGTCTCGGCATATTGGAAGTCGCTATCGTTACCAATCTTTTATGCTATTATCTGACGCTTAGTACCACAGGAAATCTTTGTATGTTGATTGGTCTCACTGCTTCTCTTTTCTGTCTGCCTGGTGAGAAAAGATTGCGTAACGAACTTCATATCACGAAAGACTAAAGCACTATGAAACAGTCCTTCTTAATAAACGACCGTATTTATCTCCGTGCTGTGGAGCCAGAGGATATGGATGTGATGTACGAAATGGAAAATGACCCGTCGATGTGGGATATCAGCAATTTCACCGTTCCGTATTCCCGTTACGTATTACGACAGTACATCGAAGGTTCTCAATGCGATGTTTTTGCCGACAAGCAGCTACGTCTGATGATCGTGAGAAAATCCGATCACTGCATACTTGGTACGATTGATATTACGGACTTTGTTCCCCTTCATTCGCGGGGGGAGGTGGGAATTGCTATTCATAAGGATTATCGTCAGCAAGGATATGCGGGCGATGCATTGAATTTACTTTGTGAGTATGCTTTTGACTTTCTTTCTTTAACGCAGCTTTATGCACACGTAGCTGTCGACAATGATGTTTGTATGAAGCTATTCACATCTTGCGGTTTTGTGCAATGCGGCTTGTTAAAGAATTGGTTGCAGATAGGAGGATGCTGCAAAGATGCAGCACTTTTCCAGTGTTTGAATCCTAAATTAAACTGCAAGTGATAAAAGACGAATTGTGAACGAATGGCATATCATTTTGTTTGTCGTTCACAGTTCATCATTAATTAAGTGTGGGTACCTGTGGAAAACGTGACCACGTTTCATACTTGCTGCCTAATTTCTCTAAAGCTTTCCGCCACATGTCTTTGGTGTCGCTCTTCATCAGGTAGGATTTCTTTTCCTCGGAGACCAGCCATGTGTTTTCTCTGATTTCATTGCTCAACTGTTCACTTTCCCACCCGGAATAGCCCAGGAAGAAACGGATATGTTCGCTAATCTTATTTCCTTGTAATATGTATCTTTTTATCTCCTCAAAGTCCCCGTTCAGATAAAGTCCTTTGCAGATAGAAATAGCACCGGGAATGTCAGCTAGTGTGTGCAGATAGAATAAGGTGTCAGTCGCAATCGGACCACCTTTATATAATGGAATTTCGTCTATATACTTAAATTCCATGATGATATCGTTGAGAAGCAACGGCAGTTGCTTGTTGATGACCAATCCCATACTTCCTTCTTCCGTATGGTCAATCAGTAGAATTACAGATCTTCCAAACGTTACGTCGCGTAAAAAAGGTTCGGATATTAGAATCTTTCCTCTTGACGGCAACACATTATTTGATTGAATCTTAAATATGTCAGAGTCGATATTCATGCCACTAAAGTAAGAAAAAAAACGGAATAACAATCGTTCTTTCCGTTTTTTTTCATTTTAAGAGTAGCTTTTGTGAATATCTTCCGGTAAATATTTATACTACCGGGTGATTTTCGGCAAATAGTTTCATTCTTTCATCGAGTTGCGCATATTGGTGGTCTTTAATAAAAGAGGTACATGCGCGCAAGCCTTCCTGGTGACTTCCGGTTGTCACTAACGAAATAGCACTGACTCCATAATACATCAGTTCCTTAGCCAGCTCGCCGCTAGTCATTCCCGGATAGCCGATTGTGAAATAGAATCCGTCTGCAATAGGATCGCCCAGATCGTTATCATATACCAGATGAAAGCCATGACGAAGGAAGATTTCTTTCAATTTCTGCGCTCTTTCACCATATATTTTCACTTCATTCAGGAAGTTATATTGTCCTTCATTGGCCGCTTTCAGCATGGCAGCCATAGCAAATTGCGCCGAGTGGCTTGTTCCTGAAGAAAGGGCATAAAGTACGCGATGAATGAAAACTGTACCGAAAGTACCTCCGCCATAACGTTTCGTCAGTCCGGGATAACTCCGGTGATATAACTTATCAGATATACAACTTACACCGATACGCTGTCCGGCATAGCTGAATGCTTTTGAACCGGAAATTAGCAATACATAATTATCTGTATAATGTGCAACCGACGGCTGGAATGGTGCCTGATAAGGTTTGCTCAGATCCTGGCGGAAATCCATTGCGAAATAGGCCAGGTCTTCCAAAACAATTACATCATATTGTGTTGCCAATTCACCGATAATCCGCAGTTCTTCCTCTTTTAAGCAAATCCAACTGGGGTTATTCGGGTTCGAGTATATGATAGCGGATATATTTCCCTTCTTCAAAAAACTTTCCAGCTTCTCTTTCAGCTTATCACCACGGTAATCATATACATCGAATGTTTCATATTTCTGTCCCATTACCACCAACTGCTGTTTTTGTACCGGGAATCCGGGGTCGATAAACAGAATGGTATCTTTCTTCTCGTCACATTGGCTACAAGTAAGGAATGAAGCAAATGTGCCTTGCATGGAGCCGGTGACAGGCACGCAACCTTCCGGACTTAAATCTACATTAATAAATGCCTTGATAAAGTTGGAAGCCTCTTTTTTCAGTTCCGGCAATCCGTTAATATCAGGATATAGACTGGCAATTCCATTCTGTAATGCCGCAATTTCAGCTTTTACGCCTACTGCAGAAGGAGGAAGTCCCGGAACACCCATTTCCATTTTGATAAATTCGACTCCCGATGCTGCTTCTGCTTTTGAAGCAATAGCTTTCACTTCACGAATGGTTGCTTTAGAAAAATCGACAATTTGAAACTCATTTATGGTTTCATCAATCAGATGTCGTTCAATTGGTGTATTTTTCATTCTATTTTCTATTTTATGTAATGCTTGCAAATGTACACGATAATTCTTAATAAACCCACTTTTTCAGAAAAAAGATACTGAAGCTATTGCAGGTTTCAAAAAAATATCTACCTTTGCATCCGCATTCGAGAGGGATGCAATATCTAAAAATGGTGCGTTAGTTCAGTTGGTTAGAATACATGCCTGTCACGCATGGGGTCACGGGTTCGAGTCCCGTACGCACCGCGAAAAATAATTAAGAAGAGATACTTAGCACTGATATTTGATATATTAGTGCTTTTTTTATGTTTTTACCTTCGCTCCATTTATTATATGGTGTACATAATGTGCGACCAATTATTATAATTCGTGCGACTAATCCATGTATAACATTTATGTATATTAGCTACTTGAACTCATAAATGTGACATATTGGCTATTTTTAAAATTGTTTTCTTTACTATTATTCTGGATTGAAATGTAATATCAATTGATTAAATATGTCAATAAACAGATGCTTAAAGCTAATCACTAAAGTTGTATAAGATGAAAAAGATTACTGATTCATTATTTGTTGTTATCATCGTATGTATCTTTTGATAACAACAGCTTATTACTTCTTCCTGCCGTCATATCCCCATTTTACATAAATAGCTCCCCAGGCAAATCCTGCTCCGAATGCTGTAAGAATTATATTATCTCCTTTTTTGAATTTATTCTCGAAATCCCAAAGGCAGAGTGGGAGAGTACCGGCACTGGTGTTTCCGTATCGTTCAATATTGACAATGACCTTTTCGGAAGGTACTCCTAAGCGTTGCGTTACAGCGCTGATTATGCGTTGATTGGCCTGATGAGGAATCACCCAGTCAATATCATTTTTGTTAAGATGATTTCTTTCAATTACAGCTTCACAGGCATCGGACATATTGGCTACGGCATACTTGAATACAGTACGTCCTTCCTGATAGATATAATGCATTTGATTATCCAATGTATAATAGGAGGGGGTACATACAGAACCACCGGCTTTTATATGCAGGAAAGGTAATCCTTTGCCGTCTGTTCTCAATACGGCATCCATAATACCTAAATCTTCGGTTGTGGCTTCCAGCATGACGGCTGCCCCTCCATCACCAAAAATAGGACAAGTGGCGCGATCTGTATAATTGATGATTGATGACATCTTTTCGGCTCCTACAACTATAATTTTCTTATAGTTTCCCGAACGGATGAAATTAGCTCCTGTTTCCAGTGCATACAAAAAACCGCTGCATACGGCTTGCATATCGAACGCAAAAGCTCTTTTCAATCCCAGCTTTTCGCATAAAAGGGATGCAGTGGAAGGAAAACGATAATCAGGAGTGGTGGTAGCAACAATAACCAGATCAATATCGTCCGGATTCGTTCTGGTACGTTGTATCAACTGCTTCGCTGCTTTACGGGCTATATAGGAGGTCCCTAGTCCTTCATCCTTCAGGATACGTCTTTCTTTTATGCCAATACGCCCCATAATCCATTCGTCGGTGGTATCTACCATTTTAGAAATCTCATCATTGGTCAAAACATAATCGGGAACATATCCTCCGACTCCTGTAATTATTGCGTTAATTTTTTCCATCCGGCTTATCTTGGTTTTGTAAATTTTGAATAGGGTGGCTAATAAAATGTGATAAAAATGCGGGCACAAATATAGATAAAAGAGAATGAAATGCAATTATCGTCTGGAAAACACTTACCTTTTTAATCAATAAAAAGGAATATTTGACCTAATTTTAGCGAAAAGGATATGAATATAAATCATAAAAATAACCTTTTTTTGATTCAACTGGTTTGAATTGAGTTATATTTAAAATAATAGTTTATATTTGCCAACACTTAATTTGATGAAAAGGACTTTGATTATTAAATTTGTAAAGTATGAAAAACATAGTTCTTACCTTATTATTTTTACTATTAGTCTTACCTTTTTCTGCTGCCAATCATAATCTGACTAAAATTGATGTTACCAATCTAAATGTTAATTCCGGTCTGGCTAGCAATGAGGTAACCTGTATTTTGCAGGATGATCTGGGGTTCATGTGGTTTGGCACTACCAATGGATTGTGTCGATATGACGGATACCAATTTAAAACTTACCGTTCAGATTATTTGTCTCCGTCTCTTTTCGTTTCTAATCATATTTTACTCTTAGAAAAGGATCATGAAGGAAAAATATGGGTGGTGACTGCTAAGGAAGTAGTCATTTTTAATCCTGTGACAGGGCAAACAACTTCGGTTACCACAGATCCTCAAATTTTGAATAAAATAAAGACTATACTGGTAACTCGACAAGGGGATATTCTTTTGGGGACAACAACAGGGTTGTTTGTGTATAACAAATCCATTTCAGGGTTTGATTTGTTAAGGAAAGGCTATGTACGTTCTTTATATGAAGATTCGAGAGGATATATTTGGATAGGGACGTGGGGAAGAGGCTTTTTTACGCTGAATATGCAAACGAAGGAGTTCTCTGCTTATGATGCAGTGTGTCAGGATAAAGGTTTGAAGGTGACAGGCTTCGTAGAGGATAAAGAACACCGGATATGGGTGTCTACATGGGATAATAATGGAATGATTCGTTTGGAAAAACCTTTTGAACCTCAATCTTCTTCGTATCAATTATACCCGTCGTCTGGACAAAATGGGACGTTGCCGAGTGCTGTGCTGTATAAATTGGCGTATGATCCTCACAATAATGAAATATGGGTTGCTACTGCTAAGGGGCTGGCTGTTCTTACTGATTTGGAGGCGACTGATGCTTTTACAGTGTATGATGCAGGAGAGCTTGGCAGCGATGAAATATGGACGATTTATAGTGATGGCAAAAATATTATGTGGGCTTCTGCATTGGGAGGAGGAGTCAATAAGGTCGTGAAACGTAAAGTGGCTTTCAGACATGATGTCTTGTCCGCAGGTACAACTGGGAATGGAATAATAACGGCTCTGTATGAAGATGAATCATCAATGGTATGGGTTGGAGCACGTTCGGATATATTGTTACTATGGGATAAGAAGGAAAGAAAACAGTATTCGTATAAAGACGTAGAGGTTTTAAAGAATATCAATAAAGAAGGAAACGCGGTTCAAACGATTATAAAGCACCAGAGAACAGGTAGTATATGGTTGGGGACTCGTTATGATGGAGTGTATGTAGTGAAATGTGACCGGACGAAACCAGTGTCAATGGTAAGATTGAGAGATGAATATTCTTCATTGAGGAATATCAATGCGATGGCACAGGATGCAGTAGGACGGGTATGGATTGCGACAGAACAGGGACTTTTTATCGGTAATACGATCAATGATCGGAAATATCTGGTTCAGCCGGTAAATATTCTGAATGACTCTATACATGATGAATGTGTGCAGGCTGTGTTTTGTGATGAAAACGGTATTTGGATTGGAACAAAGAATTATGGGGCTTTTCATTTATCTGTAGATGGTGAATTAACCGGCTATAATTTGGTTAATGGTAAATTGAATTATGACAACGTGCTCTGTTTCTATCAGGACTCGAATGGACAGTTCTGGATTGGAACGCAAGGTGGAGGATTGAGCAGATATGACAGAAAGGCTGATCGCTTTGAAATGTTGGAAACGATCCATATGTTTTCGGATAATGCGGTTTATTCAATCGTGGAGGATAGCTATCGTAATTTATGGCTGGCTACAGGCAAAGGACTGGTTTGTATGAGTTTGATTCAGGAGGATTATGCTAAACTCTATACACAAAGTGAAGGAGTGGTCAATACTCAATTTATGAAGTCTTCTTCATTACGGCTATCTGATTCTGAGATATTATTCGGCGGATATAATGGAATTGATTGTTATATTCCAAGTCAGAATGTAATAGATTCTATTGTGCCTAAAACGGCTATTGTAGATATCTCAATTATGAATGTGCCTTTGCAAGAGTTGATTGATAAGAAAGAGATAGATGAAAGGCTTTTGCCGCCGTATACAAAAGAACTTTTACTGGCTTATAACCAGAATAATGTTCAGTTGAGTTTCAGTAGCCTTTCTTATACGAATCCGCAAGCGAACCGTTATGCTTATCGTCTGAAAGGGGTAGATAAGGACTGGATTTATGTAGATGCTAATAATCGGTATATTTCATACAATAACTTGAATACAGGAGAATATATATTTCAAGTCAGATCGTGTAATGAAAATAGTGTCTGGTCTCAACCGGTGGAGATGAAACTGGCGATTTTGCCTCCTCCTTGGTTTACCTGGTGGGCTTACGGGATATATGTTTTATTGATTGGAATGATAGTGTATACGGCTTTTCGTATTATAAGAAAACGTATTCTGTTGCAAAATGCGTTGAAGATAGAACAAATAGAGCATAAGAAGTCTGAAGAGGTGAATCAAGCTAAGTTGAAGTTCTTTACGAATATATCACACGAGCTGTTTACTCCACTTAGCGTGATGCAATGTTCAATTGAGGACTTGAAGCAAGACGGACAGGCTGACGGTCAGACTTTGAATATAATGAAACTAAACCTGAAGCGTTTGCAACGGCTGCTACAACAAATTATGGAATTTCGTAAGGTCGAGAGTGGAAATTTGAAGTTGAAGGTTAGTTATAATAATATAGTGACATTTGCGAAGGAACTGTGTGAAGAAAATTTTTATCCTTTGTTGAAGTCAAAGAATATCACGTTGAACTTTCAAGCAGAGCAAGAAATCATAATGGCTTATTTTGATGTTGACAAGCTGGATAAAATAATTTATAATCTCCTATCTAATGCCTTGAAGTATAATTATCAGGATGGAATAGTTTCCATTTCTTTGTCGCAGGCGATTCAGGACGATAAAAGATATTTTGTGCTTAAGGTGGAAAACACGGGAGACGGGATTCCGGAAAGTAAGTTATCGTTATTGTTCAAGCGTTTTTATGAAGGAGACTATCGTAAATTTAAAACGAAAGGTACGGGAATCGGTCTTTCGTTGACAAAGGACTTGGTGGAATTGCATCATGGAACTATTTCCGTACAGAGTGTTTTAAATGAAACAACTGTATTTACTGTTATGATTCCTTCGGATAAGGATAACTATACTGATGAACAGATTGATGAAGAATCCGGAAAAATGGAAACTGAAAGTTTGAAGGAAGAAGTGATACCGTTTTCTGATGTTGATGTGAAGAACGAAGACGTGAGCGGAGAATGGACACATCTGCTTTTGGTGGAAGATGATGTGGATCTGCTGACTGTTATGACTAAAGTATTAAGTAAGCAGTTTAAGGTAAGTACGGCTGTCAATGGGAAAGAAGCGTTCAAAGTATTGAAAGAGAATGAGGATATTGACATTGTGATAACTGACTATGTGATGCCTGAAATGAATGGTATTGAGCTGTGTCGGGTGATAAGAAATGATATTGCTTTGAATCACCTGCCTATTGTGATGCTTACTGCTAAAACGCAGGCTGAATATCATTTGGAAGGATATGATGCGGGAGCAGATGCCTATATCACTAAACCGGTAGAGATGGTATTACTTACCGCTCAGATTAAAGCTCTGATTGCAAACCGGAAGTTGCTGGTTCAGAAATATCGACAACAAGATACTCTGGACGTCCGGGAATTGGGGTTATCCGTACTTGAACGGGAATTTCTGGATAGGGCTATTTCAATAGTTGAGCAACAATTGGAGGATAGTGAATTTTCTAATGAGGTATTTTGTGATATGATGAATATGACGCAGTCTACCCTATATCGGAAATTAAAATCACTGACGGGAATGTCGCCTAACGAATTTATCCGCGACATACGGATTAAAAAGGCATGTGTGCTTTTGCAGCAACGCCCGGATTTGCAAGTGTCGGATGTGGCATATATGGTTGGCTTTACAGATCCGAAATATTTTAGTTTGATATTTAAGAAAGAGAAAGGAATGTCGCCTACGAAGTATCTGGAGTCTTTAACGTAGGCTTTTGACTGATTTTTGCCCTCTCTTTGACTAAATTTTATCCGGTATATGGTAAATAGAAGGTCTATTTTTGTAGCAGATAACTATAAATCATATACATCATGGAAAAATGTAGTCATAAGTTACGGAATTTATTGCTGTTTATATGTCTGGTGGCTTTCAGCACATTAACTTTTTCTTGTGCAGATGATAAGAAGGAGGACTTAACAGGGCTAATTACTTATTTTAAGATCAAAGTCAATAATGAGGTTTTTGAGGGGACTATAGATGAGGGTACTCGCCGGATTTCTTTTCAAGGTATTAAAAGTATCAGTGGTATAACTGATGTTGAATATCAATTGAAGACAGGAGCAAGTATTTATCCTAGTCCTGAAACCAGGCTTGATAACTGGCAAACTGAAGAACGGTTTATAGTGGCCATTGCCGGAACGGAACAGGTTTATACCGTAGCCATAAATATACTTCCGGAACCTGAGCCTGAACCGGACGCAATAATTCATCCGGAACAGTATTATGGGAGGGTGATAAAAGACTTTTTCCTTGATTTGAAACTTAATTTAGGAGGAGTCGGGTCTGATAAAGTCGCCAATGAGTATTTTGTTTTAGATGGGATGAATGGGGTAAGAATCCCTGTGTTGGGTAGTTCGGATAGACCTACTCATCCGTCGGCAGGTGTTGTAGATGATTCGGAAGGGTACTATGCAAAATTGATTAATTCTATAAATCGCGCGAAAAAAGCCCGTGGAAATAATGAGTTTATCATTTTTGCAAGTAAGAAACTGAATGGAAAAGAGTCTTTCCCTGATTGGGTAAAGGATAGCAATGGGGTGATTCCGGAACAATATGCTATTATGCTGGCTGACTTTATTTCTTATATGAAGGAAAAGGGTATTATTATTGATGTACTGGGGATAGATAATGAGGAAAACTTCAATGAAGGAAATATTACTCCTAAAAAGCATATACAAATAATAGATAAATTGAGAGTTCTAGCTACGGAAAAAGGATTCAAGATGCCATTAATAATAGGTCCTGAACGTTATCAGCCTATGGGGGATGTAACTAATTGTTGGATGAAACTTTTTTTGGCGGAAAATAGGGGAGATTGCCTCGATATTTATGGAATGCATTACTATCCGAAACATCGTGAAATATTTGATAAACTGGAATTTGAGTTGTCATTGATTGGAGACAGACCGTTCTGGGCTACCGAACCGCATTGGGATGCTAAAGAAGGAGAAAGTGATATGTTGGATTATGCGGAAACTGCTATTTGTACTCTTTGGGATCAGACGGATTTGGGAATGGATGGATTTATGTGGTGGAGCTATAAACGTGCGGGAGACCTGCGGGGAAATCTGATGAGAGCTGTTTCCGTGCCTATTAAAGATGCCCGTCCGATTATAATAGATGACCATGACGGACGTGATACGAGAGAGAAGTATAAGTTACAGACACGCGCCTTTAGAAAAGGAAATATCATAAGTGTCTATGTGATTAATATGTGTAGTCAAGATAATATTGCGACAGCAACAGTTTATCAGGACTATGTATTCGGTCTGAAAACAGGAATGATTGACGGTGAAGTAGAATATATGCAATGGACGGATAATACTCCTGTGGAGGGTGAACGCGGAAATGCACAGAAAATAGATGACTCTAATTTCTCTTTAACTTTACCGGTTCGTTCGATTACCTATTTTCAGTTTACGATAAAAGATAACTAATTTATAAATACAAGCATGATGAAAAATGTGATATATCCATTAGCAATGGCTTGGGGGGTATACTCCCTGGGAGTGGAAGCGAAAGAAAAACAACCTAATATTGTTTTTATAATGGCAGATGATTTGGGTTGGACCGATTTGAGTATTATGGGGAGTGACTATTATGAGACACCTCATATTGACCGTTTAGCTTCCCAAGGCATACTTTTTACGAATGCATACGCCTCTGCTGCTAACTCTGCACCTAGCAGGGCTTGTCTGATGACCGGAATGTACACGCCTCGTCATGGGATCTTTACAGTAAGTCCTTCTGCCCGGGGAGATAAGACAAAACGTAAATTGATTCCGATTCCGAATACAGAAGATGTTCGTGCCGATTTTGTCACTATGGCGGAAGCACTTCAGAAATGCGGGTATCAATGCGGACATGTGGGGAAATGGCATTTGGGGGACGATAAAAATGGTACCGGTCCGTTGTCACAAGGCTTTATTTCCAATGTAGCGGGTGAGAGAGCAGGGAGTCCCTACTCTTATTTTTATCCTTATTGTAATCCGAAAAAAAATAAATGTCATTTAGGATTGGATGAAGGAACTCCGGGAGAGTATCTGACAGACAGGTTGACTAGTGAGGCTATCGGCTTTATGGAAAAACATGCGGAGGAACCTTTCTTCTTATATTTGGCTCATCATGCAGTTCATGTTCCTTTGAAGGCTCCTCAGCATTTGGTTGAGAAGTATGAGAAAAAGACAAAAGGTAAATATCATACAAATCCGGTATATGCGGCTATGATAGAAAGTCTGGACCAAAATGTGGGCAGGGTATGCCGGGCTATCGATTCGTTGGGTATTGCAGATAATACGATTGTTGTTTTCTTTTCGGATAATGGAGGATCGGAACCGGTAACGGATAACTATCCGTTGAGGGAGGGGAAAGGTGCACCTTATGAGGGAGGGATACGGGTACCCTTAATCATTAAATGGCCTGGGAAAGTAAAGCCTGGAACCACATCGTCTCTTCCTGTGACAGGAGTGGATTTCTATCCTACTTTTGTGAAAATAGCTAACGGCAAACCGGCTTCGGATTTAGATGGAAAGGATCTGTTTTCTCTTTTACGTAAAAAAGAATATAATCGTGATTTATATTGGCATTTTCCGGCTTATCTACAGTCTTATAAGAAAAGTGGAAAAGAATGGAGAGCGACCCCTTATTCCAGTATTCGTTCGGGGGACTGGAAATTAATTTATTATTATGAAGATAAATCGGTCGAGTTGTTTAACCTGAAAGATGATTTAAGCGAGGAACATGATTTGTCCCGTATTCACTCTGATAAGAGAAAGGAACTCTACGTAAAGTTAATGGATTGGCTTCTAAAGACTCAGGCACCGATACCTACCGAGTTGAATCCTGATTATGTGGCTGTAAAGTAGAATAATAACACTGATTGATATGACGAAATTGAGAATAACCGTTGTTTTATTGGCTTTAGTGGGGGCTTTGAATAGCTGGAGCCAGGGATTTGGAAATCGTGAATTGATTAATGCAGATTGGTATTTCAATCTGGGGGATATTAAGTATGGAGGAAGTGAATATTTTGACCATTCGGAATGGCGAAAGCTGGAATTACCTCATGACTGGAGTGTGGAAGCTGTTGCGAGTCCGGAGTTAGCTAGCTGTACCGGATATTTGCCGGGTGGAATAGGTTGGTATCGAAAAGACTTGGATATTCCCAAGGTTCAGAATGGAAATAAGGTGTATATTTATTTTGAAGGAATTTATAACAATAGTGAGGTTTTTATTAATGGTAAATGGATTGGAAAACGTCCCAATGGGTATGTCTCTTTCATGTATGAGTTGACTCCTTATCTGAAATTCGGCGGGAGGAATGTACTGGCAGTGAGAGTCGACCATTCTCAAGATGCCGATTCGAGGTGGTATACCGGGTCAGGCATCTATCGGGACGTTTATTTGGTTTATGCAAATCCGGTTCATATCAGATTGTGGGGAGTGAGTTACTCGGCAAAGGTGAATAAGAAGAATGCGGTTTTATCCGTCCAAACAGAGGTAGACAATACGGGTAAATTGCCGGTTGCAGTTAAAGTGTTGCATGAGGTCTTCGATCGTGACGGAAAGAAGGTGGGGGCCGGTAGTCTGGATTATTCACTGAGAGCCGGTGAAATGGTTAAGAAAGAGTTGGCTGTCTCTATTGTTCAGCCTAAATTATGGAGCTTGGAAGATCCGTATCTTTATACAATCAGGACGACGCTGTCAAAAGGAGGAAAGGTGATCGACCGGACAGAAACACGGGCAGGGATACGTTCGTTGACATTCGATCCTAATAAGGGATTTGCGTTGAATGGCAAGTTTCTGAAAGTGAAAGGCGTATGTATTCATCACGATGCGGGATGTTTGGGAGCGGCTGTTCCGAAAGAGGTCTGGCGCCGTCGCCTGCTGCAGTTGAAAGAGATAGGCTGTAATGCGGTTCGGATGAGCCATAATCCTCAGGCGACTTGTGTGTATGAACTCTGTGATGAATTAGGAATATTGGTGAAGGATGAGGCTTTTGATGAATGGGAATATGCTAAAAAGAAATGGATTACCGGATGGAATAAAGGAAAACCGGGCTTTCAAGGATCGGCTTCTTATTTTCGGGAATGGAGTAAAAGGGATTTGGCGGATATGATTCGCAGGGATCGGAATCATCCTTCGATTATAATGTGGAGCATAGGCAATGAGGTGGATTATCCAAATGATCCTTATTCGCATCCGGTTTTGGATCAGTCAGAGATTGGACAACAGCATGTGAGAGGCTATCGGAAAGAACAGCCACGGGCTGAACGTTTGGGAGATATTGCCAAAGAGCTTGTGACGGAAGCTAAAAAATATGATTTGTCGCGCCCTGTCACTGCTGCTTTAGCGGGTGCTGTGATGTCTAATGAAACTGATTATCCGGCAGTACTGGATGTAGTAGGCTACAATTATACGGAGAACCGGTATCGGCAAGATCATGAGAAGTATCCTAAACGGATATTATATGGTAGTGAGACGAGGCATGACCTGAATGCATGGAAAGCTGTGCGTGATAATGAATTTATTTTCGGACAATTTATTTGGACGGGGTTCGACTACTTGGGAGAAGCAGGACCGTGGCCTTCCAGGGGATTTACTACCGGAATGATTGATTTAGCCGGAAATATAAAGCCGAATGGATATTTTCGTCGTGCTTTGTGGTTGGAATCACCGACAGTTTATGTGGGAACTTATAAAATGGAAAAAACTAAAAAGAAGTTTTCTGCCAATGCTTCAGCTATTTGGAATTATGAACCAGGAGATATGATTCGCGTAGTGGCATATACCAATTGCGAAGAAGCGGAGTTATTGTTGAATGGTAAACAGATAGGAGAGCGTAAACCGTATGATGATAGTACGGCCATTATTTATTGGGATATTCCTTATACTCCGGGTGCTTTGGAGGTAGTGGCGTATAACCGAGGAAAGAAGGTGGCGGAAGATAAGATTCAATCGAGTGGATTGCCTTATGCAATTCGGGCCTCAATGGATAAAATACAAGATGTAAAGGTGGGAGAGGTACTGCATCTGATGATTCAGATTGTGGATGAAAATAATATACCGGTAGTGTTGGCTGATAACCAGATAACTTGTTATATCGAAGGAGAAGCCAAGTTATTAGGATTGGAAAGCGGTGACCATAATGTAGCTGATAATTACCGTGATAATAAGCAACGTTGCAAAAATGGCAAGTTGTTGGGGTATGTAAAAGTAAGGGGGCAGGGGAAAGTGAAGATTCGACTGACTTCTCCTTTATTACAATCGGCTGTGTTGGAATTGGATGTAAAATCGTACAAATAATTAAGAAAGTATGCTCGATAATAGAAAAATAAAAGGTGTAGGATTTATCTATACCGTGTGTTGTGTAGCATCTGTGGTGTATGCAAAAGATGCTCCGAAGGAACGCCCGAATTTTGTCTGGTTCATGGCGGAAGATGTTTCCAAGCATTATCTGAACTTATATAATAATGGTAAAGAGGGAGTTATTACTCCCAATATAGAGAAACTGGCAGCAGAAGGAATTGTTTTTAATAATGCTTATAGTAATGCCCCTGTGAGTTCTGCCGCTCGTTCTACTTTAATTACGGGATGTTATGCTCCTCGTTTGGGGGTCAGCTTTCACCGGAGATTACAGAAGGTATCGATGCCGGAAGGGCTGAATATGTTTCCTTCTTATTTAAGAAAAGCTGGTTATCATACTTCAAATGCGGCAAAGACAGATTATAACTGTTTTTTAGATAAAACGGCATGGGATATAGTAGAAGGGAAAATTGGCGAATGGAGGAATCGTCCGGATAAAAATATGCCTTTTTTTCATGTCTATACGAATGCTGTTACGCATGAAGGGAAATTGCAGTTTAAGGAGAATGCTTTGAAAGAAATACCGACTCATAACGATCCGGCTTCTGTTACCGTTCATCCTTATCATCCGGATACGGAATTATTCCGATATACTTATGCTACTTTTTATGACCGGATTCAAGATTCGGATACTGCACTGGGTAAATTGATCGAGATGCTGGAAAATGATGATGAGCTGGATAATACGTTTGTTTTCTATTTTGGAGATAACGGAGGATCTTTACCGGGGACGAAAGGGTATACGACGGAGGGAGGACTACAGGTTCCTTTGGTAGTGTATGTTCCCCGGAAGTGGAGAGACTTTCTTCCGGTAAAGGTGGGGCAACGAGCAGATGGCTTTGTTAGCTTTATGGATTTAGGACCAACATTGCTTCATTTAGCCGGTATATCTATTCCTGAAGGAATAGAAGGTACCCCGTTTTTAGGAAAAGATATTTCATTGGAACAGTTGAATGACCGTGATGAAGTATATGGGTACGGAGATCGTTTTGATGAGCTATATGCGTTTAATAGGACGGTGCGTAAAGGGAAATTTAAGTATTCGCGTAACTTTCAGCCTTATCATCCCAAGTCTTTGTATGCTTTTTATCGATATAAACAGGCAGCTTTCAGAGAGTGGAAGGATTTGTATGTCAAAGGAATATTGAATGAAACTCAAAGACGTTTTTTTGAACCGCAAGGAGCAGAAGAACTGTATGATTTGTCTTTAGATCCTTATGAAACGAAGAATCTGGCAACTGATCCTGCATATCGTTCGACGTTGAAGGACTTGAGAATCTTACTGAAGGAAAAGTTATTGGAAGAGAATGATCTGGGATTTTATCCGGAATGCGTGTGGCTGGAACAGGGAGAGCAAAATCCGACAAGTTTTGGTAAGAAGAATAAGGATAAGATAAAAAAATACTCGGATATCGCTGATTTGGAAATGTCTTCTTTTAGAGAGGCAAAACCGGCTATATGCAAAGCATTGACCTCTTCCGATCCGGTAGAGCGTTATTGGGGAGCTACGGTGTGTGCGTCATTTGGTGAAGAAGCAGTGTCTTTGTATAAAGAACTGGAGCAGTTGTTGGGAGATTCACAAGCCTTTGTCAAAAGTCGTGCGGTTGTTGCTTTAAGTAGAATGGGAAAAGTGAATCCTGTTGCCGTGATGAAAGAGGCTTTACAGGTTGCCGGAAGTGGTGCTGAATCTCTTCTGATTTTGAATGATATTACTTATTTGCACGAGGAAGGTTTAGGGGGTGAGTTGAACCTGCAAAAGTCGGATATTCTACAAAAATGTAGTGGCACTGACTGGCGCTTGAAATATTTGAGTGCGGAGTAGGTGTTTTTCTTCAAAAACAGGTAAAAACGCTCATCACACGTGTTAAAAGCCATTTTTGACTGTTTTTTACCCGGCGAATGACTTAAATTTCTCCCCTGTTAATGTATATATAACTCTATTTTTGTCTTAGAGAAAAGCAAATGTTTAACTTTAATTTCACTGAAAGAATGAAATCACAAATGGATATTATGAACAAACTATTATTAGCGTCCGGTACGTTGATGCTTCCCTTCATTCACGGTCAGGCTCAAAAACAAGTTTCCCAATCTAAAACTCCCAATGTTGTATTTATTATGGCTGATGACTTGGGAATCGGTGATTTGGGATGTTATGGTCAGAACCGGATTAAAACTCCTGCAATTGATGCTTTGGCAGCACAAGGTATGAAATTCACCCAACACTATTCCGGTTCTACAGTCAGTGCACCTTCCCGCTGTGTGCTTTTAACGGGTAAGCATACCGGTCACTCTTATATAAGAGGGAATAAAGGATATAAGGCGGAAGACGGCCGTTCGTATGATTTGAACTTGGCTGATGAAGAGATTACGGTAGGCGAGGTTTTTAAAACGAAGGATTATGTGACTGCCTGTGTTGGTAAATGGGGGTTGGGAGGGCCTTCTGCTGAAGGACACCCTAATAAACAGGGATTTGATTATTTCTTCGGATATTTAGGACAGGGAAATGCACATAATTATTATCCGGTCCAGTTGTTTGAGAATGATAATCCGGTTATGCTGAATCATAAAGTATATTCGCACGATATGATTATGGATAAAGCTTTGGAGTTTGTGGATAAGAATACGGATAAACCTTTCTTTTTGTATTTGACTCCGACTATTCCTCACGCAGATATTATTGTTCCAAATAACGAATTGTTTGATTATGACGGTAAGTTTGAAGAAGTACCTTATCCGGGGAAAGGTTATCGTCCGCAGGAAAAGCCCAGAGCTACTTTTGCTGCTATGGTGACGCGACTGGATCGTGATGTACAGAGATTGGTGGATTTATTGAAGAAAAAAGAGGTATTGGATAATACGATTATCATATTTACTTCTGATAATGGGACACATAAAGAAGGAGGACACGATCCGAAGTACTTTGACAGTAATGGACCGTTCCGTGGAATGAAACGCGATCTGTATGAAGGTGGTATACGTACACCTTTTATCGTGAAATGGCCGGGAGTGATTCCTGAAGGAAGTGTATCTTTCCAGATTTCTACTTTTTGGGATTTTATGCCGACAATGTGCGAGTTGATAGGAATCCCTGTTCCTGCCAATATAGATGGGCTTTCATATTTGCCGACACTAACCGGAAAAGGAGAACAGAAGCAACATGACTATCTGTATTTTGAATTTCATGAACAGGGAGGAAAACAAGCTCTGATAAAAGACGGCTGGAAATTATTACACTTGCAGGTTAATAATCCTCAGAAGGAACATTATGAATTGTATAATTTGAATGCCGATCCGGGTGAAATTGCTGATGTCTTGAATCAGTATCCTCAGAAGGTTAAGGAATTTGAGAAAATAATGAAAAAAGCGAGAACGACTAATGAAAATTGGAAGTTCGCCTTTGAGAAATAATACTTTAATTTATTTTATATGAAAAACATGAAAGTCAAGTATCTGCTTGCTTTGCTGCTAATCGTATGTTCGGTTGCCACTGGATATGCCCAGCAAATAACCGTGAAAGGGCAAGTGTGGGATGAGGTTCTGAATGAACCGTTGATTGGCGTGAATGTTTCTGTAAAAGGAACAACTAATGGGGTTATAACTGATCTGGATGGCAATTTTACTATTAAAGTTCAGAAAAATCAGGTATTGATATTCTCGTTTATCGGTTATAAAGATGTAGAAATCGTAGTAAAACCTAATCTTAACCTGTCAAAGGTTATAATGTCCGAGAGCCTGCAGCAAATAGAGGAAGTGGTTGTAGTAGGCTATGGACAGCAGAAGAAAGCTTCCAGTGTGGGGGCTATCGCGACGACTAAAGGAGAAGATTTGTTGAGAGTAGGGAGTGTGACTTCTGTTTCTGAGGCTTTGCAAGGACAAATGCCCGGTGTGACTGCTATCAATACTTCTTCAAAACCCGGAGCAGATGCCGCCGATTTGTTTATTCGCGGTAAGGCAACTTGGGGAAATGCTTCTCCGTTAGTACTGGTAGACGGTATGGAACGTGATTTTAATGATGTGGATGTGAACGAAATTCAATCTATCTCAGTATTGAAAGATGCTTCCGCTACTGCTGTATATGGGGTGAAAGGTGCAAATGGAGTTATTCTTCTGACTACTAAGCGTGGAAGTAATAAGAAGCCTGTGGTGAATTTTTCTGCAAACTTTGGATTTAAGCAACCTACCACAAAATTGGAATGGGCTGATTATCCCACTGCTATGAAAATGTACAATGAAGCAGCCGCTAATGATGGAATGTGGGATAAGGTTATTCCGGAATCTACCATTGCAGCCTGGCAACATGCTTATGCAACGGGTAACTATGGACCTTACAATGACTATTTCCCTCAAGTGGATTGGTGGAACGAAATGGTGGGTAATTTCGGTTTTCAGCAGAATTACAATCTGAATATCACCGGGGGGACGGAACGTATGTCTTATTTTGCTTCTATTGGCATGTTGAACGACGGTGATATTTATAATACAAAAAAACAGGATGAGTTTGATCCTCGTTTTTATTATAAAAGATATAACTGGCGTACAAATTTTGATTTTAAATTAACGAAATCTACTTTACTGTCGGTGAATATCGCAGGAAAAATGGGGTATCGGAATCAGCCGGGGTATCGTGATGCCGGTAATGGTGATTCTTATATATTCAATCCTTTCATCCAAACACCTACTAATTTATTCCCTATCAAATACTCGGATGGAGAATGGGGAGCTGATTTGCAGGGAGATGGCAATATCGTGGCTCAGATGAATAATCAAGGACAGAGAAGTTACAAATCTTTTCAAGGTTTTTATGACTTTATTCTGAAACAGGATTTGGATATGATAACAAAAGGCTTATCCGTCAAAGCTACGGTTTCATATAATACATACTCGGAGAGACAGTCGAGTATCTTTAGAGCTCGTATGTATGGAATAGACGATTCGGCAGCTTCAAAAAATGGTATTATCCGCTATTATCGGGAATATGATTATTCGAATCCGATTGTAAATGCTGATGGAACGATTGATTATCCAATGGTCAGAGAGGAGCGCTTCCCCGATTGGCAGGTGGAAGAGGAACGTCCGGTTGGAGCCAGTAATGATAATTTCAGGAACTACGGTCGTAAACTGTATTATGAAGTTGCTTTGAATTATCAGAGAAGTTTTAACGATCATAATGTGACGGCCTTAGCTGTTTTTAATCGTAAAATAACAGATAGTACAGATTCCGGCAATAATAGTAAAATGTCGTTTGCTTCCTACGAAGAAGATTGGGTGGGACGTATCACTTACAACTGGAAAGAGCGTTACTTAATGGAAATGAACGCAGCATATACCGGTTCGGAGAAGTTCGCTCCGGGTAAACGTTTTGGTTTCTTTCCTTCTTTCTCTGTCGGATGGAGAATTTCTGAAGAACCTTTTCTGAAGAAGATGCAGGAAAGCTGGCTGACTAATTTGAAGGTCCGTTATTCTTACGGAGAAGTCGGTAGTGATAAGGGAGCTCCCCGTTTTAATTATATTCAGCTTTTTGAATCGGGTGGCAATGTTACTTTTGGTAAGAATCAAAATGTATCTTTCGGTCCTTTGTATACAGAAGGTAGCTTGGCTTACCATGACGCTACTTGGGAAACAGCGGTGAAACAGAATTTAGGTATTGAAATGACATTATTTAGAAAATTGTTGGCTTCGATTGATTTATTCAAAGAAGACCGTACCGGAATCTTGATGTCCCGCAATTCTTCTGCTCCATGGATGGGTACCGGACTTCCTTCGGTAAATATTGGTAAAACCAAGAATCATGGATTGGAATTAGAGTTAGGTTGGAATGACAAGGTAGGGAAGAATTTCTCCTACTTTGCCAAGTTTAATTTCTCTACCAGTGAAAACCGTGTTGTTTTTAAAGATGATCCCAATCGTTTGGATGATTATTTGAAGGCTGCCGGCAAACCGATCGGATACGTGAATAAGTATCTGGTTTCGGGTAATTTCGGGTCAATAGATGATATTTTTAATTATACGCAAAGCGGCATCACGAATGGTTCACAAAACAAATTGATTCCGGGAGATTTGATTTACCTTGATTACAATGGAGACGGGGTGATTAATGAAAAAGACATGGCCCCTGTTGCTAATCTGAATTATCCCTTGACTACCTATGGACTGACATTAGGGATTAATTATAAAGGATTCGGAATAAATGCATTGTTTTATGCTGCTACCGGTGTGTATAAAGAACAGATTTCCGATTATTTATGGGATTTCCCGAAAGGAAATATAAAAGCCCAGCCTGATACACAAATTCGCTGGACCATAGCTGACGTGAATGCCAGTGGAATGATCCGTCCTTCGGTGCATTTGGTCAATGATTATCATACAGTAGGTAGTACTTATAGTTATACGAACCATTCTTATCTGCGACTGAAGAATCTGGAAGTGAATTATGCTTTTCCGAAGGAATGGGTTAAAAGAATGAATATCACTAGCTGTCAATTATATGTGAACGGAAATAATCTCTTTACTATCTCGAGTACGGATGACAGAAGAGATCCAGAGACATCAAGCAGTACTGTTTATCCTATTGTACGAAGGTATAATGTAGGAGTAAGACTTTCATTTTAGAAATACTAAACTGTCAGAAACATGAAAATAAAAAATATAATAGTTGGAATACTAACTTTGGGAATACTGAATGTTGTTTCCGGTTGTGAGGATTTTTTGGATAAATCTCCTGACATGGGGTTGTCTGAAGATGATGTCTATAAAGATTATGCTTCTATGAGAGGATTTATGGACCGAGCTTATAATTTTCTGGATAATTTTCACTCTTATCAGAATTGTAATAACGGACGTACTCATATCGGAGCCATCTCAGATGAATTTGCATCCCTCTTTAATTCTGCGGAATCAAAGGTTGTGAACTCAGGAAATTGGTTGTCCAAAGAAGGGACAGATTTTGAAATAGGGAATGGTAGTAATGGAAACGGTACGTCAATCTGGAAAGCGTATAAAGGTTTGCGGATTGTCAACCGAGTTATTCATGATATTGATCTGGTGCCGGGACTCTCTGAAGGACAAAGAAATGAATTATTGGGACAATCGCATTTTTTAAGGGCTTGGTTTTATTTCCAATTGATAAAAAGATATGGGGGAATGCCTGTTTTTGATCAACTTTTCGTAGGGGATGGGGATGAGGACTTACCTCGTAAAACTTATCATGAGTCACATGACTGGATGATGACTGATATTGAGAAGGCTGTCACTATGCTTCCGGATGTGTGGGATGATAATAATACAGGACGTCCTAATAAGGTTGCTGCTATGGCTTTTAAATCAATGGCACAACTATATGATGCAAGTCCGTTGATGCAAAATGACTTGGCATCTGTTCAAGTAATGAGTTATGATAAGGAAAGAGCGAAACTGGCTGCACAATCTGCTAATGCTGTACTAAAATATATCAGGGATCATCCGGAGACGGAAAACCGTTTGATGTCCAAAGAAGAATATACTAATATTTTTTATTGGAAAGTGCCTCCTTATACACAACCGGAATATTTATGGTATAATCGCAAGCAAAATACTCCCGGAGCCAACTATAATGCGAATGAAGGTTTCACAAGATATGTACGTGCTTTCTGGTTATCATCGGAATATGCACAAGGGACAGGAAATGATGCAGCGTCTTATAATGCTCCGACACAAAATATGGTAGACTTATATGAAAAGCAGGGCGACGATGGATTATACTATCCGATTTCACATCCCAATGCCAAGTATGATGATCAGAAACCTTATGAGAAGCGTGACCCTCGTTTTTATAATAATATTTTATATCCGGGGAACAAGTGGGGAGCTAATGCGAGTGGAGCCGCTCAATATATAACGACGTATGTGGATGGTAATATGTATAAGACGGTTGTTAATAATAATTTTACCAACAAGCGCCAACAGACTGGGTATTTGTGTAAGAAGTATATCTGGGAAGGGGAGGATCAATGGAAGAAACTATATGGCCTGAACCGGGTAATTACGGTCTTTATTCGTGTGTCACAAGTTTACCTTGACTTGGCAGAGGCTTCTTTCGAAGCAACCGGAAGTGCTATGGCAAAGGTGGAAGGATGTGACTATTCCGCTTTGGAAGCCATGAACGTGATTCGTAACAGGATTGGTATAGGAAATGTTCCTGATGTTATTTGTAATGACGAGAAAGCGTTCAGACAGGCTATTCGCCGTGAACGTGCAGTGGAATTGATGTTTGAGGATCATCGTTGGTGGGATATTCGCAGGTGGATGATTGCTCATGAACTTTTCTCGGAACAATATCCGATTAAAGGAATGCAAGCTACACCTAAAAATGCAAATCATGCTAACGTAAAGGATAAGAGTACGTTGGAATTTACTTATAAGGTGATAGATGTAGTTCCTGAAGAACGCATATTCGAAATGAAGAATTATTGGTATCCGTTCTCCATGAATGATGCTGCATCATTGAATAATTTAACGCAGAATCCGGGCTGGTAAATTAGTATTCTAGGATTATTAAAAAATAGAGCAATGAATAAATATATAGTATATACAAGTTGTTTGATGTTGTCTTGGGCGATCGGCTTGATTGCTCCCTGCAATGCCCAAAATAAGAGGAACGTCAAAAGGGCGAAGACAACAAAAGCTGCGTTGATTGTGAATATCAACACAACTATTGTTGATGAAGACAATCGACCGATAAAGGATGCGGAGATTATTGCCAGTGAGGGTGCAATTACGCATTATACCAATAAAGAGGGCAAGGTTTCTATTCAATCAAGAGCGAATGGAGTTATTCTGGTGGAAGCACTAGGATATGAAGATGTAATTATTGATCTGGCCAAAGAACAGTTTCCCGGTGTGCTGAAAATGAAGAAGACTGAAATGCTTGCGTCCGGGAAGTATAAAATAGTACGTCCGGATGGGGGAGTAACTTATCAGAAAAACCTGGTTGGTGCTATTGGTAATGTCACAGGAGAGGAGTTATCGACTTATTCTGATTTCTCGTTGTCGAATACTTTGCAGGGGCGCGTTTCCGGATTGGTGGTACGTTCCAATGTGAATGGTCTGGGAAATAATACTGCAACTCTTTACGTACGCGGATTACATGGATATACAAATAATAATGCTATTGTAATAGTAGACGGGATAGAACGCAGTATGGATGATATTATTCCTGAAGAGGTTGAAACGATTGATGTTCTGAAAGATGCTACGGCCAAAATTCTTTATGGTGCTCGTGCTGCTAATGGTGTCCTTGTTGTGACCACCAGACGGGGGGAAGCCAATAAGCGGGTGATTCGTGCATCGGTAGAGGCCGGTGTGATGTTGACAACCCGGTTGCCGAAATTTTTGAATTCTTATGATTATGCATCGTTGTATAATGAAGCTCGTCGAAATGATGGTATGCCTGATTTTTACTCTTCCGATCAGTTGAACGGATATAAAAAATCTTCGGGGGTGAATGACTTGTTATATCCGAATGTGGATTATTATGATTATTTTCTACAGAAACAGAGTATGTACCGGAAGGCTGTGGTTGATTTGAATGGAGGTAATAATAAAGTGAGATACTCTATGATTGTTAATTATGTAGGTGGAAATGGATTTGAAAAGGTAGGCGATCGTCCGGACTTGAATCGACTGAATGTGCGTGGAAATTTGGATGTAAAAATAGCGGATTACCTGAGTGTAGTTGCAGATGCAGCGGCCCGTCTCGAATTGCGCGACTGGAGCAGCGTAGATGGAAGCACTACATTTTCTAACTTGTCAACATTGCGTCCGAATGAATATCCTCTGACTATTTCGTCGAATGTCCTGGGGTTGGAACCTGATGCAAAAGGTGTTCCTTTTTTCGGATCAAGTATTCGCAAACCGGACAACTTGTTGGCTGATATGGAATATGGAGGGTTCACTTCGGAAAGATATGTAACCAGCCAGACTAATATAGGACTGGATTTCACATTGGATAAACTTGTAAAAGGATTGCGTGCGAGCGCTTTTATGACTTTTGATAATTATAATTATTTCCGGCAGGGACAGGTGAATGTATATCCTACCTATGCTATTAGTAACATAATTGACGGAGAACCGGAATTTCGCCAGATGAAACAACTGAATTTGCAGGATGACCAGTCCAGAATGGGGGAAGAAACTCGCCGGACTCTGGGGTGGCGTGCGAATGTCGGCTATTCCAATCGTTTTGGAAAACATGATTTAGCAGCCATGTTGGCTTATCATTATTATCAGGATGAAGTGAAGGGAGATGCACAGGATGTAAAGAACACAAATACTACATTACGTTTGAATTATGGCTTCGATAATAAATATGTGTTTGAAGGAGATGGGGCGTTAATGGGCAGTAACCGTTTTGAAAAGAATAGCCGATATTTTTTATCGGGTGCTATTGGGGCTGGTTGGATTCTTTCGAATGAAGCTTTTCTGATAGATTGCGATGTTGTTAATTTCCTGAAAGTAAAAGCAAGTGTAGGGATTCTCGGGTATGATAGAAGCACTGACTTTCTGTTGTATAAAACTGCTTGGAAGAACGGAGATAATCTATCTTTGGGTGAACAGAATAAATCTACATACCATACGACTCAATTTGTACGTTTGGGTAATAAAGACTTGAAGTGGGAACGTTCTACGGAATGGAATATCGGTGTGGAAGGATTTTTCTTGAGGAACCGCTTGAAAGCGGAAATCAATTACTTCAACGAATTGCGCGATAACATTATCGGAGTTCAGAGTAATACCTATGCTGATGTATTGGGAAACTTTATCAGTTATCGTAATATTGGCAAGGTACGTAATAATGGAATTGATGCTTATGTGCAGTGGAGTGACCGCAATGGCGATTTTTCTTATCAGGTAGGTGCCAATGTTACCTGGTCTAAAAATAAACTACTGAAATGGAATGAAGTGAATTATCCGGATTCGTATTTAAGAAGTGTGGATAAACCAACCGATGCGATGATTGGTTATCAAGCATTAGGATTATTTGGTAAAGATGTATCTTTAGGAAGAAATATATCCCAATTGTTAGGGAACTATCAGGAAGGTGATATAGCTTATGCTGACTTGAATAATGATGGTGTAGTGGATGCGAGAGACAAAAAAATGCTTGGGAATTCGTATCCGAGAACTGTATTCGGTATTGATGCTAATTTACAATATAAGAACTGGGGATTATATATTTTGGGTACTGCCGAATTGGGCTTGGATGTATGGAAAAACAATGCCTATTATCAGAATAAAGGAGAGGGCAAATATTCAGTGCTTGCTTTAGACAGATGGCATCCCGAAAATAACCCGAATGGAACTTATCCTCGTCTTACTACTACGGAAGGTGATAATAATTTCGTTAATTCCAGTTTTTGGTTGGGGAATGGTTCTTATTTTCGGCTGAAGAACGTTGAACTTAGCTATACTATAACTAATAAGAAAGAGAATGCTTTGGCGAAGAAGATAAAGATATTTGGCCGTGGAACGAATCTGTTCTCTTTATCTGAAGAAAAAAAGCTGGATCCGGAATTGATAAATGCGGGAATTAATAATTATCCTGTTTATCGGACGTTGACTGGTGGAGTAACTGTAACATTTTGAGTAACTTAATAGAACTGAATTATGAAAAAGGTTAGATTGATATATATATTTCCATTGCTCTTGGGGACTTTGAGTTCTTGTAGTGATGTATGGGATGAAAAAACGAACAATGAATGGGAATCGAAGTATATCTGGACTGTATCGGAAGTTGCCCAAGGAGTTCTGAATAATGCATACCGTGCCATTCCTAATCGACCGGATAATTATGGAAATAATTTTTTGGATGCAGCGACGGACAATGCGTTAACCAGTTTGTATAGTTCCTCTGTATACAAATTGGCTATGGGTAAGTATTCTGCGACAGATAATCCGTTGGGAATTTGGAGTAGTTGTTACCAACAGTTTCAATATATTAATAGTTTTCTGGAGAACGGACTGGGTGATGGTACAAAATATGATAAGATTGATGCTGATAAGGATGCTGCTTACAAGAAACGTTTGAAAGGTGAGGCCTATTTTTTACGTGCGTTCTGGGGATTCAGGATGTTACAGCAATACGGAGGGAAGACTGATGATGGCAGAGCACTTGGTTATCCGCTTGCTTTACATTTTATTACTGAAGAAGAAGCGGCAAATGTGACTTCATTTGAGCGTGATACGTATCAGAAATGTGCGGAACAGATTATGGCCGATTGCGACGTAGCAATTGAATGTTTGCCTGCACAGTATTCGGGAGATGATCCCGTTCTTGGAGCTACTGAAATAGGACGTGCCACTCAATTAGCTGCTGCAGCTTTAAAAAGTAGGACTGCATTATATGCTGCGAGCCCTGCTTTCCAATCGGACGCCTTGACGAAAATAAATGGAATGGGTGATTTTACAGTGAAGGATGAGGCCACTTATAATGATAAGTGGGCAACCGCTGCTATAATTGCGGATGAGGTTCTAAAAATGAATGGTTTTGGTAACTTTTACGGTTTAAAAGCAACTGATTTGGCAGATGCCGGTAACGCAACACCTGCCGAGTTTCTTTTCCGTATTTATTTTAACTCAAGGGATTTGGAAAATAAACATTTCACTCCTTATTATTTAGGTAAGGCTAACACAGTACCTTCGCAGAATCTAGTGGATGCCTTTCCGATGAAAGCTACCGGTTATCCTATATCTGATGCTCAAAAATCCGGTTACGATCCGGAAGATCCGTATAATGGGAGAGATAACCGTTTCTATTTGAATATTTATTATCATGGCGCTGTATATGGTAATACAGGTTCACCTATTGATGTTGTTTATGGTGGTAAGGATTCACAGTCTTATGATCCTTTTGCATCCCGGTCGGGATATTATCTAGCTAAATTTCTGTCAAGGAATGAGAAGATGTTAGACCCGATAACCTCCACTAATGCGCAGCATTATTATCCGATTCTCCGTAAAGCGGAAGTCTTTCTGAATTACGCAGAAGCCGCTAACGAGGCTTGGGGGCCTAAAGGGAAAGATCCAGACGGTATTTGCAAGTTTACCGCTTATCAGGTAATCAAGACGATTCGTCAGACTTCAGGAGGAATTACTGATACGAAGTATTTGGATGAGATGGCTGCCAGCAAAGAGTCTTTCCGGATATTAATACAGAATGAGAGGCGTTTGGAACTGGCCTTTGAGAACCAGCGATACTATGATATACGCAGATGCCTATTGCCTTTGAATGAAGCAGTGAAGGGAGCGGTGGTAACAAAAGAAGGAAACGATTTGGTTTATACTTCTCAGAAAGTGGAAGAACGCAAATTTGATGATATTCGTTACTATTATTCTCCGCTTCCTTATGATGAATGTGTGAAGAATCCTAATTTGGTTAATAATCTGGGTTGGAAATGATAATCTTAAAAACGCTGTAATATGAAAAAGATAAATATATTGTATTATGTTTTGTGTGTGTTGCTCATGTCATCATGTTATGAGGATTATGCAAAAGACTATGATTATTCTACTACTTATTTCGCCTCTCAAAGACCGTTGAGAACTGTGATAGCTGATAGAAATATGCAGATCAGAGTAGGAGTGGCTATTGGCGGAAAAAGAGACGTTGATATGAATGACTGGGTGGAATTTGAAATTGATCCGGCTTTATTGGCTGGAACAGGGTTGGAAATTCTTCCGAAAGAATATTATACACTGTCGGATAATAATACATTCCGAGTTGCTAAAAATACCTTGGCAGTGGCGGATGTCGCTATCACTTTCACTAATGCTTTTTATGAAGATGCAGCTTGTGCAAAAACTCATTATGCATTGCCGTTCAAGGTGACATCCAGTTCGTTGGATAAGGTATTGGAAGGACAAGAATATAGTATCGTGGCAGTAAAATATATTAGTACGTATCATGGGACATACTATATAAAAGGTAAAGTGAGTGAACTGGATGCATCCGGTGGCATATTGAATACAGAATCGTATGGAAAGGCTGATTTGTCGAAAAATGACACGCGTGAGGTGAGTACGTGGGCAAAAGATGTGTTGTTACGGCAAGGAGTAGGTAATAATGCTATTGTTGCCAATGAAAAGGTAAAGATGACATTTCAGTCCGATCATAAGGTGAAGGTAGAGACTGCCGAAGGTGGTATTGAGATAACTGATGGTAGCGGTACATTTGATGATTCGGGAGAAAATCTTGAGATTTCATTGAAGTATCGTTATACAAAATCGGGGAAGAAATATGAGGTCGAGGAGACGTTGATTCGCAGACAAGACCCGTTAAAAGATTTGCGTTATGAAGAGTGGTAATAGGTGGGTAGTGATAAAAGAGCATTAGTTTTGATAGATAAAGGTATGAAGAATGTTTATCTTTTAGTTTATATAATAATGTTTGTAGGATGTACTTCTTCTTCTGATAATGTAGTGAAGCCTAATTTATTGGTTATTATGGCAGATAGTTTAAGTTATATTGATATTGGGGTGTATGGACAGGAATCAGTTTCTGCTACTCCCAATATTGATAGGCTGGCACAAGAAGGAGTATGCTTCACAAATGGATATTCTATTTCATCAAATTCAGCTTCCGGACAATATGCTTTGATGACAGGAAGATGTCCGTGGAAGGAGACAGGGGGTGAAGAAATGATTACTTTGCCTGAAATGATGAAGAAAGTGGGATATAAAACTGCGGCTATCGGTACTTGGCATTCGAAGGTGGAACAAATACCTGGAGAAACTGCCCGACGAATGGGATTTGGTTATTCGGGTAGTGAGGCTGATATAGGTCTGTCGGATTATTCCATATATGAGGCGGTGGATTTTATTTCACGTCAAAAGAAAGAACCTTTTTTCTTGTATTATGGTTTGGGAGGAGAAACTGTTTCTTCTATTCATGAGGAGATAGATAAATATATTGGGAAGTTGTTATCTTGTTTATCTGACAGGGAGATGTTGGATAATACATTAATAGTTTTTTCCAGTTATCGCAGTTCGGTTGATGAAAATAATCATGTTCCATTTTTTGTATATTGGAAAGGAAAGATTTCTCCGGTGGTGTCGGATGCTCTGGTCAGTCCGTTGGATTTGATTGCGTCTTTAGGTAAGCTGGTGGGCGTTTCTATGCCTGAAGGGTTGGATAGCCATGAATATGTCAATGCTTTTATGGGCAAATCTTTAGAAGCCCGTGACGAACTTGTATTGGAGGTTCAGGGAGAAATAAGGAAAGTCTATGCGAACCGGAATGATAGATCGTAATGAATAAATAGATATAATTATGGAAAAGAAAATTCATGAATCTCTTGTGAGAAGTATATGTTTATTACTAGGGATATTTGTTGTTGTCGGAAGCGTCCGGGCACATAGTTATGAAGATAAGGATGACCGGAGTAATGTAAAGGCGGATACGGTTTTAACCTATCTTGATAGTCCTACCGGCAAATTATATATGTATTATGCTAAAGGGAGGAAGATACAGAATAATCCGGTTGTTGTTTTCTTTTTCGGTGGAGGGTGGAAGTCAGGCTCCCCCAAGCAGTTTGAGCCGCAGGCAAAGTATCTGGCGGAATATGGAATAACAGTTGTATTAGCCGATTATCGCACAAAAAACAATGCCGGCACTACTCCGAAAGAAGCATTGATGGATGCTAAGGCTGCAATGCGCTTTTTGAAGAAGAATGCAGTATCCTTACGTATTGATCCGGAAAAGATATTGGCAAGTGGCGGATCGGCAGGCGGACATTTGGCTGCTGCGACTGCATTTTGTGATAATATAAATCATCCGGAAGATGATCTTTCTGTCTCACCCGTTCCTAAAGCTCTGATTCTGTTTAATCCGGTTGTTGATAATGGTCCCGAGGGATATGGTTTTAATAGAGTAAGAGATTATTATGAGGATTTTTCTCCTATGCACAATATAAAGAAAAATGCTCCCCCAACCATTTTCTTTTTGGGTACAGAAGATAATATCATTTCAGTAGAGACTGCACGGAAGTTTAAGGAGAAAATGGAAACTGTTGGAGGGGCTCGATGTGACCTGTTCTTATACCCGGGACAGAAACATGGATTTTTTAACTCACAGCATAAAGAGTATTTTGAAAAAACAATGGTTGAGACTGTGGCTTTTTTGAAATCTTTGGGATATATCAATGATTAATCAACGCAAAAAAACGCATGATGAATAAGCCTATATTATTAATGGGAGCATTGCTGGCTTCTACTTCAGTGGAACTCTCGGCACAAAAGAATCGTGAGAATCCGAACATCGTATTTGTCTTAGCTGATGATATGGGAATCGGTGATTTAGGATGTTATGGTCAGAAAAAGATAAAAACCCCCAATATAGACCAGTTGGCGGAGAAAGGATTATTGTTTACTAATCATTATAGCGGGTCTACTGTCAGTGCACCTTCTCGTTGTTGCTTATTGACGGGAAAACATACAGGACATGCATATATTCGTGGAAATAAAGGAATTAAATCGGAAGAAGGGTTCTTTGATTTACATTTACCTGAAGAAGAAGTTACCGTGGCAGAGGTTTTAAAAGAAAAAGGATATGCCACTATGTGCGTTGGTAAGTGGGGATTGGGAGGACCTCATACTACCGGAAGTCCTGTTAGAAAAGGATTTGATTATTTTTTCGGTTATTTAAGCCAAGGAGCGGCTCATCGTTACTATCCGGAATACTTGTATGAGAATGAAGATAAAGTGATGTTGAATAAGAAAGTATATAGCCATTTCTTGATTATGGAGAAAGGATTGAATTTTATTCGGGAAAACGCTCATCATCCTTTTTTTGCTTATTTTGCCATAACGCCTCCGCACGCAGATTTGGATTATCCGGATTTGGGCCAATATGAGGACGCTTTTCCGGAAACGCCATTTATAAACAATAAGCAAAAAGGCTTCAAAACGCAAATGAAACCGAAGGCTGCGTATGCGTCCATGGTGAGTGAAATAGATAAAAATGTAGGGCAGATAATCCGGTTACTAAAAGAGAAAGGGATTTGGGAAAATACAATTTTTATTTTCTCTTCTGATAACGGAGTACATTGTGTCGGCGGGCATGAGCCGGATTTTTTTGATAGCAATGGACCGTATCGTGGATATAAAAGAGATTTATATGAAGGAGGGGTACGGGCACCGTTTATTGTGAACTGGCCGAAGATGATAAAAGAAAAGAAGACTGTGGAACATATTACTGCATTTTGGGATTTCTTGCCGACTGTTACCGAGCTTGTCGGAGCTAAGAAGGTAAAAGGCATTGACGGTATTTCTTATTTGCCTTTGTTGATAGGAAATGGGGACGTAGCCCGTAATCATGAGTATATATATTATGAGTTTTATGAGCAGGGAGGAAAACAGTCAATTCTGAAAGACGGTTGGAAACTAGTCCGGTTGAATATGTCGAAACCGGGAGAGTTGCAAGAAGAATTATATTATCTTCCGGATGATGTCGGGGAAGAAAAGAACTTGATAAGACAGAACTCCCCAAAGGCTGATGAGTTACGAAAGTTGGCGATGAAGGCACGGACAGAAAGTGAATATTTTAAATGGGAAGAAAAGAAATGAAATCAGGAGTAAGAAAAGGAATTGCAACGACATTTTCTCTATTATCTGTTGTCTCTCTATTTGCACAGCATGGAGAAACATCCGGACCGAACATTGTGATGTTTCTGATTGATGATTTGGGTTGGAATGATTTCGGATGTTATGGAAGTAAGTTTTATCAGACCCCGACAATTGATCGTTTGGCACGTTCCGGAATACTTTTTACAGACGCTTATGCAGCGTGTACGGTAAGTTCACCTACCCGTGCCGCGCTTATGACAGGAAAATATCCTGCCCGGCTTCATCTGACGGATTGGATTGCCGGGTGGAATTATCCTTGGGCGAAACTAAGCATTCCCGATTGGACAAAGTTTCTTTCTTTAGAAGAAAAAACGATAGCGGAATATCTGAAAGAAGTAGGATATCGGACTTGGCACATCGGAAAGTGGCACTTGGGGGATGATGAAAAATATTGGCCGGAAAATCAAGGCTTTGATGTGAATATTGCAGGTAATTATAAAGGTGCCCCGATTAAGAACAAACAAGGATGCAACGGCTATTTCTCTCCGTATTGTTTGCCCAGACTGGAAAATGGGAAAGAAGGAGAGTATTTGACAGATCGGTTGACGGATGAGGCGGTACATCTGATAGAAACACATGGGGATTCACCTTTTTACTTGAATTTGGCTCATTATGCAGTACATACTCCTTTAGGAGCTAAACCTGAATTGGAGAAGAAATACGAGGCTTTGGCTGATAGTTCATATTTTCAGCATAATGCCACTTATGCAGCAATGATTCAGAGCGTTGATGAAAGTTTGGCGAAATTGCTGGCTGCATTGGAGCGTAAAGGGATATTGGATAATACTTTAATAATAGTGACTAGCGATAACGGAGCTGTTCATCGGATTTCCGGGAGTTATCCGTTACGGAAAGGGAAAGGCTCGGAGTATGAAGGAGGAGTACGTGTACCCCTTATTACTTATTGGAAGGGACATATTTTGCCCAATCAACGAAATAGTACTCCTGTCATTACTATGGATTTATTCTCAACGGTTTTGGATGTTGCTTGCGTGGAACTGAAAGATGAGAAAGTGGACGGAATTTCATTGTTGCCTGTGATAAAAGGGGAGGATTTGAAAGTGCGTCCGTTGTTCTGGCACTATCCTCATTATCATAATGGAGGTGCTCGTCCTTACTCATCCGTCCGACTGGATGAATGGAAGTTGATAAAGCAATATGAGACTCATACGTATGAGTTATATAACTTGAAAGAAGATATCGGGGAAAAAGAGGATTTAAGTAAGAAGAACCCTGATAAAGTAAATGAATTGAGGGGGATTCTTGAGAAATGGCTGAAGAATGTTGATGCACAACTTCCGTTTGCTAATGCTAATTGGAACTCGGAAAAGGAAAGGAAAACAGGAAAATATGCAGGTGTGGATTAACTAGAAGTGGGGCTCTTTGCGGAATAATGATAAAAGTGTTTTGTTTTTCTTGTAAAGTTGGACATTTTGGAGTAAATTGCGCAATTATTTCAAATGTGTTTTTTATAGGAGAATAACAGGTATGGATAATCATGTGGTAATAATGGCTGGTGGTATCGGTAGCCGCTTTTGGCCGATGAGCACGCCGGAATGTCCCAAACAATTTATAGATGTAATGGGATGTGGACGCTCATTGATTCAGTTGACGGCAGATCGGTTTGACGGTGTCTGTCCCAAAGAAAATATGTGGGTGGTAACTTCAGAAAAATATATAGATATTGTTCGGGAGCAGTTGCCGGAAATTCCGGAAAGTAATATTCTGGCGGAACCTTGTGCGCGGAATACGGCCCCTTGTATTGCTTTTGCCTGTTGGAAGATAAAGAAAAAACATCCGAATGCTAATGTGGTGGTGACTCCTTCGGACGCATTGGTTATTGATACGGGAGAATTCCGTCGGGTGGTGGAGAAAGCTCTTCGTTTCACTGATGATAGCAGTGCCATTGTGACAATCGGTATCCGGCCGACCCGTGCGGAAACGGGATACGGTTATATTGCCGCCGCCGACCAGCTTCAAACTGATAAGGAGATATTTACAGTAGATGCATTTAAGGAAAAACCGGACAAAGAAACGGCCGAGAAATATCTGTTGGAAGGCAATTACTTTTGGAATGCAGGAATCTTTGTATGGAATGTGCGTACTATTACTTCCGTGATGCGTGTATATGCTCCGGGGATAGCACAGATTTTTGATCGTATTTTCCCGGATTTCTATACTGAAAAAGAAAATGAATCAATCAAGAAGCTGTTTCCGACCTGTGAAAGTATTTCTATTGACTATGCAGTAATGGAGAAGGCACAGGAGATCTATGTGCTTCCTGCTTCTTTCGGCTGGTCGGATTTAGGGACATGGGGAGCCCTCCGTGGACTATTGCCACAGGATAAGTCGGGCAATGCTATGGTGGGAACTGATATTCGTTTGTATGAAAGCAAGAATTGTATTGTTCATACCAGTGAAGAAAAGCGCGTGGTAATACAAGGATTGGACGGATATATTATTGCCGAAAAAGATGATACGCTGCTGATTTGTAAATTGGAAGAAGAACAGAGAATCAAAGAGTTTTCAAAATAAGAACTCATTCCGATTTCTGATATTCTTGTGGCGTCATTCCTGTCATTCGCTTGAAAAACTTACAGAAAAAAGAAGGATTAGGGAAGTTCAATTCATCAGAAATTTGATAGACAAGCAGGTTGCTATGTTTTAGCAATACTTTAGCTTCTAATATAATGGACTGGTTTATCCAGTCCATTACTGTTTGTTGGCTGGTCTGCCGGATGAGGGTGTTCAGGTAATGGGGGGTGAGGCATAACTTGTCTGCGTAAAAGCCGACATTGCGTTCTGTCTTGCTATAAGAGTTGACTAGAGAAATAAATTGCTGGAAAATACTCTCTTGATGTGTCAAACGCTCTCCTTTCATTTGATTATAGTGTTTAGCTATATATTCTATATTGTATAAAAGGCTGGCGATAAGATGTCGTATAGCTTCCCGGCGGAAAGGAGGTTCTTGCAGAATGCTCCAGATTAAACTGAAATACTTCTCTAGTTGTATATGTTCCTGCGGAGTTAATGATAACAGAATGTTTCTTTGATGATGTAAGAGATAGGTGAAAAAATCTTCTTTCTCGGAGATAGGGAGGAAGTTGTTATCTATGGCTATCATTTGCATATCGAAATCAGGAGAGACTTCTATGACCTGAATAATAGAGGTGGGAGTCATTAATGATAGGTTTCCTGCTTGCAGATTATGTTCTATCAGATTAATAGAAACACGTGCAACGCCTTGTTTGACCAGTGCGATACGACCTTCTTTTATACGATACGGCTGTCCGAACGCGAAAAGACTCGGTTCCATTTTAATGAAGCTGTTGACGAATCCGAACTCAGAGGAAATAAAACGAAATTCGTTATGACGAACAATTTTGTAGTTCTCCAACATTTTAAGTCCCAAGTCTAACGGTGCTTTCTTCTGTTCCATTCTTTTTTTTCTTTTCCTGCAAAGGTAATAAAAAGATATTTCTTAATTCTTTTTTTCTGATTTATCGAACTATTGGAACATATTTACCAACTCATAGAGAGTGACTGTATATTTGAAACCTCTTATCTTTGTCTTTCGAAAAACTAATAGAAAAAGATGCGTATGAAAAGAATGGTTTTCAGTCTCTCCTTTTTATTGTTTGTATCGGGGATGTATGCGCAAATCACGTTGGAGGAATGTCAACGAAAGACGCAGGAAAATTATCCGTTGGTACATCAATATGGATTGGTGGAGAAGACAAAGGAATATAATCTGGAGAATGCGGCCAAAGGTTATCTGCCTCAGTTTGCTCTTTCAGCCAAGGCTTCTTATCAAAGTGATGTGACGGAATTGCCGGTGAAGATTCCCGGTGTGGAACTAAAGAGATTGCCTAAAGACCAATATCAGGTAATGCTGGAACTGCAACAGAAAATCTGGGACGGTGGAGGAATCCGGATGCAGAAGAAACAGACGATAGCGGAGGCTGACGTGGAGAAAGAGAAGCTGAACGTGGATATGTATTCGTTGAATAGCCGGGTAAATGATCTTTATTTCGGGATACTTTTACTGGATGAGCAGTTGCGGCAGAATGCTTTGTTGCAGGATGAGTTGGGACGGAATTATCGTCAGATCACCGCCTATGTGGAAAATGGAATTGCTAATCAGGCTGATCTGGACGCTGTGAAGGTGGAGCAGTTGAACACGCAGCAGAAAAGAGTGGAACTTGCCTCCTTGCGCGTTGCGTATCTGGAGATGCTTTCCATATTGATAGGCGAGGAATTATCTCAGGAAACACAACTGGAGAAACCGGTTCCGCAAAATGATGTTTCGGCAGTCAGCGACATCCGCCGGCCGGAACTGTCGTTGTTTGATGCGCAGGGTGCAGGGTTCCAGATACAGGAGAAAGCATTGAATGTACGCCACTTGCCACAGTTTGGATTATATGTGCAAGGTGCTTATGGGAATCCGGGATTGAATATGCTGAAGAATGAGTTCTCTCCTTATTATATAGCCGGTGTCCGACTCTCGTGGAATTTCGGGAGTCTGTATACACTGAAGAATGACCGGCAGGTGATTGAGAACAAACGTCGGCAACTGAATAATAACCGTGATGTGTTTCTTTTTAATACGCGTCTGGAAATGACGCAGCAGGATCAGGCAATTCGTTCATTGGAGAAACAGATGAAGGATGATGACGAGATTATCCGCTTGCGTACCAACATTCGGAAATCGGCGGAAGCCAAAGTGGCGAACGGTACTTTGACGGTGACTGAGATGCTTCGGGAACTGACGAATGAAAGTTTGGCACGCCAGACGAAAGCGATGCACGAAATCCAGCGGTTGAAAGGTATCTATCAATTGAAATATACTACAAACCATTAATTAGATTTTCTTCGGATATGAAACGAATGATAAAAATAGGAATAGGAGGGATAGCATTGACAATGCTATCTGCCTGCGGAAATGGAACGCCTGACTATGATGCGACAGGCACGTTTGAAGCAACGGAAGTTATAGTTTCCGCTGAAGCTGCCGGCAAATTGTTGAATTTGGATATTGAGGAAGGGAAGCGGTTGCAGACTGGAGAGGAAATCGGCCTGGTGGATACGCTTCAGTTGTACTTGAAAAAACTACAACTGGAGGCTAACATGAAATCGGTGGAAAGCCAGCGTCCGGATTTAGCCAAACAAATTGCTGCTACCAAACAGCAGATTGCTACGGCTGAGCGGGAGAAAAAGAGAGTGGAGAATTTGCTTACGGCAGGAGCGGCAAACCAGAAACAATTGGATGACTGGGATGCGCAGGTTAAACTGCTTGAACGACAGCTTGCAGCTCAAGAATCATCGTTGCTGAATAGCACGAATAGTTTGACGGAGCAGGGAAACTCCGTTGCCATACAAGTGGCACAAGTGAAAGACCAATTGAATAAGTGTCATATTCAGTCGCCGATTGAAGGCACGGTATTAGCGAAATATGCAGAAGCCGGTGAACTGGCGGCTGTTGGCAAACCTCTGTTTAAGGTGGCCGAAATAGGTCGTATGTATCTGCGGGCTTACATCACTTCGGAGCAGCTATCACAAGTGAAACTGGGTGATAAGGTGACGGTATATTCCGATTATGGAAATTCGGAGCAGAAGGCTTATACGGGTGTAATTACGTGGATTTCCGAACGGTCGGAATTTACACCCAAAACCATTCTGACGAAGAACGAACGTGCCAATCTGGTGTATGCGGTAAAGATTGCCGTGGAAAATGACGGAGCGTTGAAAATTGGTATGTATGGCGGAGTCAAGTTTTGATGACGAAGAACCGGAAAGATGAGAAAAGGAGAACCTATAGTCGTTGTAAAGTATGTAAGTAAGAGCTACGGAAAAGTGGAAGCTCTGAAAGAGGTTTCTCTTGTTGTAGAGCAGGGGGAAATCTTCGGGCTTATTGGTCCCGATGGTGCGGGCAAGAGTACGTTGTTCCGCATCTTGACGACCCTGTTGCTTGCAGATAAAGGCTCGGCAACTGTCGGAGGGCTGAATGTGGTGGAAGACTATGAACTGATTCGTACCAAAGTGGGGTATATGCCCGGTCGTTTTTCTTTGTACCAGGATCTTTCGGTAGAAGAGAATCTGGAGTTTTTTGCTACCGTATTCCATACGACGATTCAAGAGAATTATGCTTTGATTAAAGATATTTATCAACAGATAGAGCCTTTTAAGAAGCGGAGAGCGGGAGCTTTGTCGGGAGGTATGAAGCAGAAACTTGCATTAAGTTGTGCGCTGATTCACAAACCCGATATTTTGTTCTTGGATGAACCTACCACAGGAGTTGATCCGGTGTCTCGTAAAGAGTTCTGGCAGATGTTGCGAAACTTACGGGAACAGGGCATTACGATTATTGTTTCGACTCCTATTATGGATGAAGCCCGCCAGTGCGACCGGATAGCTTTTATCAATCATGGAGAGATTCATGGAAGTGATACTCCCGAACGGATTTTACAGGAATTTGCTTCCATTCTTTGTCCGCCTTCGTTGGAACGGGAAGAAGTACAACATACAATGGCTCCTGTTATTGAAGTAGAACAACTGACAAAATGTTTCGGCAATTTCACTGCGGTCGACCATGTTTCTTTTCAAGTGAACCGTGGAGAAATTTTCGGTTTTCTGGGAGCGAACGGAGCAGGAAAGACGACTGCAATGCGTATGTTATGCGGACTAAGCAAGCCAACGTCCGGGGTAGGGAAAGTCGCCGGATTTGATATATCCCGGGAAGCGGAACAAGTGAAAAAGCATATTGGCTATATGAGCCAAAAATTCTCTCTATATGAGGATTTGAAGGTTTGGGAGAATATTCGCCTGTTTGCGGGGATTTATGGGATGAAGGAAAAAGATATAGAACAGAAGACTGATGAACTGCTGGAACGCTTGGGATTTTCTGCCGAGCGGAACACGTTGGTTAAAAGCCTTCCTTTGGGCTGGAAACAGAAGCTGGCTTTTTCGGTCTCTATTTTCCATGAGCCGAGAATTGTCTTTCTGGATGAACCTACGGGCGGGGTTGACCCTGCTACGCGCCGGCAGTTCTGGGAACTGATCTATCAGGCAGCCGACCGGGGAATTACTGTATTTGTAACTACGCATTATATGGATGAGGCTGAATATTGTAACCGGATTTCCATTATGGTGGACGGGCAGATCAAGGCTCTTGACACACCGGCCCGTCTGAAGCAGCAGTTCGGAGCAGATACAATGGATGATGTTTTCCAACAATTGGCCCGCCATGCGGTACGTAAAGCAGATTGATTATGAAACAGTTTATAGCTTTCGTAAAGAAGGAGTTTTACCATATTTTCCGGGATCGGCGTACGATGCTGATTCTGTTGGGAATGCCTGTCGTGCAGATTATCCTATTCGGCTTCGCTATCAGTACGGAGGTAAAAAATGTCCGGCTTGCTGTTCTCGATCCCTCTAATGATGTGGTGACACGGAAAATCATTGATCGGCTGGATGCTAGTGAGTATTTCACTGTCACCAGGCGTTTTCATTCTCCGCGGGAAATGGAGGCTGCCTTCTTGAAAAATAAAATAGATATGGTGGTTGTCTTTAACGAACATTTTGCCGACGGACTTTATTGCGGTGACGCACGTGTCCAGTTGATTGTGGATGCAACAGACCCTAATATGTCGACCTCGCAAATCAACTATGCTACGGGCATTGTGTCTGCGGTAGGACAGGAGATGATATCTCCGGGCATATCGTCGTCGGCTCGTCTGACTCCGGACATAAAGTTACTGTATAACCCGCAAATGAAGAGCGCCTATAACTTTGTTCCGGGAGTAATGGGATTGATTTTGATGTTGATTTGCGCAATGATGACTTCTATCTCTATTGTCCGTGAGAAGGAAACAGGCACAATGGAAGTCTTGTTGGTATCGCCTGTCAAACCGCTGTTTATCATTCTGGCGAAGGCAGTTCCTTATTTTGTATTGTCGTTTGTCAATTTGGTGACGATTCTGTTGCTTTCTGTATTTGTACTGGATGTACCGGTAGTGGGCAGCCTGTTTTGGTTGGTGGTGGTGTCTTTGCTGTTTATTTTTGTCTCGTTGTCGTTGGGATTGCTGATTTCATCGGTAACACGTACACAAGTGGCGGCTATGCTGGCTTCCGGCATGATTCTGATGATGCCTACCATGGTGTTGTCCGGTATGATTTTCCCTGTGGAGAGTATGCCGTTGATTCTTCAGTTGATATCGGATATTATTCCGGCCCGCTGGTATATCCAGGCTGTACGTAAACTGATGATTGAAGGAGTATCGGTTGTACTGGTATTTAAGGAGATTGGCATTTTGTTGTTAATGGCAACCGTGCTCATCACTGTCAGCATTAAGAAGTTTAAATATCGATTGGAGTAACGGTTATGATAAAGTTTCTGATAGAAAAAGAGTTTAAACAGTTGCTTCGCAACTCGTTTCTACCGAAGTTGATTCTTATTTTTCCTTGTATGATTATGCTGTTGATGCCTTGGGCGGTGAATATGGAGATAAAGAATATTCGGTTGAATATAGTTGACAATGACCATTCTGCAGTTTCGCAACGATTGGTGAATAAGATTGCCGCTTCTACTTATTTCCATTTAACGGAGGTCCCGGCTTCGTATGAAGAAGGATTACGGAATATTGAACTGGGTACGGCGGATATTGTCATGGAGATTCCTAGGCATTTGGAGCGTGACTGGATGAATGGGAGAGATGCGCACGTATTAGTAGCCGCCAACTCGGTGAATGGAACAAAAGGCGGATTAGGCAGTTCTTATCTGACCGCTATTATTAATGGTTATGCGTCCGAATTACGCTCGGAACGTCCGGAGGCTGTTTCTGTATCCGAAATCATTCCTTCTATCCGTATTGATACGCAAGGGCTGTTTAACCCGAATCTGAATTATAAGCTCTATATGATTCCGGCATTAATGGCAATGCTGTTGACATTGATTTGTGGTTTTCTGCCGGCTTTGAATGTGGTCAGTGAGAAAGAAGTCGGGACCATTGAACAGATAAATGTTACTCCTGTACCTAAATTTACTTTTATTCTTGCTAAACTTTTGCCTTACTGGATTGTAGGTTTTATTGTGTTGACATTATGTTTTGTGTTGGCTTGGCTGCTTTATGGGATAGTACCTGTGGGGCATTTTAGTATGATCTATCTCTTGGTGATTTTTTTTGTATTGGTGATGTCCGGTTTTGGGTTGGTTATATCCAACTATTCAGCGACGATGCAGCAATCTATGTTTGTGATGTTCTTTTTCATGTTGATTCTGATGTTGATGAGCGGACTGTTTACACCGGTTAGCAGTATGCCGGAATGGGCGCAGGCTATCACTGTATTCAATCCTTTAAAATATTTTATAGAGGCGATGCGTATGGTATATCTGAAAGGAAGCGGCTTGGTCGATTTATTGCCGGAGATAGGCATTCTGTCTCTTTTTGCTGTATTCTTCAATAGTTGGGCGGTGATTAGCTATAGGAAAAGCCGGTAAACGGTAGGTTGAATTTGTTTCAAAGCATGAAACACATTGTTTCAAGTAGGGTTGAAACAATGTGTTCCAAATCCGTTTGAAACTCTTTGCATAAACTGTGCTTCCCTTTTAAACCAGTTTGAATCTTAATCGTAGAGTTTGTCTTGCTTCGTCATAATCATAGCTAATGATTTTGAAAATGCCCACTTCGGAGGTATGGGAGACGTGTGCCCCGATACAAGCGCAAGCGTCATAATCTCCTATACGTATGATGCGAAGTGTTTCGCTGGCATCTTTCGGCAACTTGCTAAGATCTACAATATTTTTTGCCTGTTCGTGTGTCATGAATTCAATTGTTACGGGCAAGTTCTGGTTGATTACTTCGTTCACCTTATTTTCGATCGCTTGAATTTGTTCCGCTGTCGGAGAAGAGGAAAGAATATAGTCACATTTACTTTTTTTCCTTTCTATATGGGCATTACGTGAGCGTGGACAACCGAATGTCTTCACCATAGTGGCATTCAATAAATGCTCCGCAGTGTGCATAGGAGGATACTCCTGTTTGTTGTGGTCGTTGAGTTGAATTTGTTGTTCCATAATTGTTTTTATTTTCCGATAATAATCTTGTCTCCTAAAAAATGAGGTTGTTTGTTTATTGCCAAGTCAATAAACATCTTGACTCTTGCAAATAATTCTCGAATATTAGTTTTCAGTCCTGAATAAGCATTCACGTCTTTGGCGTTGTAACCGATAGCGTTTATTCCATTCTTTTCTGCTAAATAAATAGCTCGTTCATTGTGAAAACGTTGAGAAATAATTGTTAGTCGGCTTTGTCCGAACACTTCTTTGGCACGAACAACGGAATCGAGTGTGCGAAATCCTGCATAATCCAGATAAATGTATTTTTCCGGGACTCCTCTTTGCATAAGTGCTTTCTTCATCTCTTCCGGTTCATTATAATTTTCTTTACGATTGTCGCCACTGATAAGGATATAATTTATCTTTCCGGCTTTGTATAATTCAAGAGTTGCAAAAATACGGTAGTCAAAATATAAATTGTTATTCCCGTTTTTTAGTTTGGGAGAAGTACCAAGCAATAGCCCTACATTGTTTTTAGGTGTTTCTGTAATTTCAGTATATAATTTTTGAGATGCATTCTTCTTGATTCGCCGGTTGCATATAATAATGCTAATTACACATAGAATGGTTATTATTAAAGTGATATAGAGTAATTTTCGTTTCATTTTCCTTTTATATGAATAGTGTACAAAAATACGACTCTTTTTCAGGAAATCAAATGTATGGACATAAAAAAAGGAGCAACGCCTTGCTCCAACCTTTGTTAACCTTAAATCTAATACTATGAAAAACACACTGCAAAGATACGTTGTTTTGCCATATCTGCAAATTAACAGCAGATAAAAGGTGTTTTTATAACACTAATTAAAAAATGGATGTTTGTATTATAGACTTGTTAAGAATTTATAGCCCTTAATACCCAGAATATAGTATGTGGAGAATGAGGAAAGTTTATCCCCATTTCTCCTTCATAAGGTCTTCCAGTTTCAATAATTCATCGCGATATTGTGCAGCTTCGATAAATTCCAGTTTCTTGGCTGCCTCTTGCATTAGTTTGCGGGTACGTTCGATGCTCTTTTCCATTTGCGCTTTGCTCATATACTGTACCACCGGATCTGCTGCAATATTCGGAGTAGAAGGTTCAACATAAGCGTGCTTTTCTTTCAGCAGTTCTTCTGTTTCCGAGTTTGCATTTCCGAATACTGATAGATTTCGAGCCTTTTTAATCTGTTGGGGAGTGATTCCGTTTGCTTCATTGTAAGCCAACTGTTTTTCGCGGCGGCGGTTAGTCTCGTCAATGGTGAGTTTCATACTGTCCGTCATTCTGTCGGCATACATGATAACTTTTCCATTGACATTACGGGCAGCACGTCCGGCGGTCTGTGTCAGGGAACGGTGTGAACGGAGGAATCCTTCCTTATCCGCATCAAGGATAGCAACAAGTGATACTTCTGGAAGGTCAAGCCCCTCACGAAGCAGGTTGACACCAATCAGTACATCGTATATACCTTGCCGGAGATCATCCATAATCTTCACACGCTCCAAAGTGTCGACATCACTGTGGATATAATTGCATCTTACATTATTATTAAGGAGATATTCGGTCAGTTCTTCAGCCATACGTTTGGTGAGAGTAGTGACAAGCACACGTTCGCTTTTTTCGATACGAAGCTGGATTTCTTCCATTAAATCATCAATTTGATTCAGGCTCGGCCGGACTTCAATGATAGGATCAAGCAGGCCGGTGGGACGAATCACTTGTTCTACGACAATACCTTCAGACTGAATCAATTCATATTCTGCCGGAGTGGCACTGACATAGATCACCTGCTTTGCCATTTCTGCAAACTCTTCAAATTTTAACGGACGGTTGTCCATGGCTGCGGGCAAACGGAAGCCATATTCTACAAGATTGATTTTACGGGCACGGTCTCCTCCGTACATGGCACGGATTTGTGGTACGCTAACATGGCTTTCGTCAATAACAATCAAGAAATCGTCCGGGAAGAAATCGAGCAGGCAGTATGGACGAGTACCGGCAGCCCGACCGTCGAAGTAACGTGAATAGTTCTCTATCCCGGAGCAGTGTCCCAACTCCCGGATCATTTCCATATCATAAGTAACCCGTTCATAGAGCCGTTTGGCCTCGTATTCTTTGCCGATTGATTCAAAGAAGGCAACCTGTTTGGTCAGATCATCTTCTATTTCATGAATGGCACGGAGAGTCGCCTCCTTGGTAGTCATGAACAGATTTGCCGGATAAATCTTGTAAGCTTCGAAAGGAGCAATGGTGACTCCGGTCACTGGGTCTACCTCTTCTATACCGTCAATTTCGTCACCCCAGAAAGTGACACGGAGCAGATTGTCCGTATAGGCCAGATAAATATCTACTGTATCTCCCTTGACACGGAAATTCCCACGGTTTAGGTCAATGTCGTTGCGTACATATAAACTATCTACTAGCCGGCGGAGGAATACGTTGCGGTCGAGCATACGTCCCCGTTCGATTTCTATGACATTTTTATAGAAGTCCGAAGGATTTCCCATGCCATAGATACAAGAAACGGAAGACACCACGACCACATCCTTTCGTCCGGAGAGTAGGGCAGAAGTGGCAGCAAGACGGAGTTTGTCAATTTCGTCATTGATAGCAAGGTCTTTTTCTATATAAGTATCACTGTTGGGTAGATAGGCCTCCGGCTGATAATAGTCATAGTAAGAAACATAGTATTCTACCGCATTATTCGGAAAAAATCCCTTAAACTCGCTGTATAACTGTGCAGCCAGCGTCTTGTTATGGCTTAGAATCAACGTCGGCTTGTTGATGTTAGCAATAACGTTGGCGATAGTGAATGTCTTTCCCGAACCGGTAACTCCTAATAAAGTCTGTGCAGGAAGTCCCTGGATTACTCCGTCTGTTAGTTGGGCAATCGCTTCCGGTTGGTCTCCGGTGGGTTTGTAGGCTGATGTTAATTCAAAATTCATAGTTAAATCCTAAAAAGTGGAGCAATATTCGGTAAAATAATCGAGATAACAAATCATTTTTCCAAATAAATCCTTTACTTTGCAACATATTAATATCAAAAAACAGATTCATACAACTAGTAATACCAGAAACACATGATTTGGAATGAGAGCATTGAGTGTATGGACCGCGAAAGTCTTCGCAAGATTCAAAGCATACGACTCAAGAAAATTGTAGATTACGTTTATCACAACACCCCCTTCTATCGGAAGAAAATGCAGGAAATGGGTATCACGCCCGATGACATCAACAGTATTGATGATATTGTGAAACTGCCGTTTACCACAAAACATGATTTAAGAGATAACTATCCGTTCGGACTTTGTGCCGTGCCGATGAGTCAGATTGTGCGTATTCATGCGTCTTCCGGTACTACCGGAAAACCGACCGTTGTCGGATATACCCGTAAGGACTTGTCTTCATGGGCAGAATGTATCTCACGTGCTTTTACTGCTTATGGTGCCGGCCGTTCGGATATTTTCCAGGTGTCTTATGGATACGGACTTTTTACAGGTGGATTGGGAGCACATGCCGGTGCAGAAAATATCGGAGCATCCGTGATTCCGATGTCCAGCGGTAATACGGAGAAACAAATCACACTGATGCATGATTTCGGTTCAACGGTGCTTTGTTGTACTCCTTCTTATGCACTTTATCTGGCTGATGCGATCAAAGACTCCGGTTTACCCCGCGAAGAATTCAAGTTGAAAGTCGGTGCTTTTGGTGCAGAACCCTGGACGGAGCAAATGCGCCATGAAATTGAAGAAAAACTGGGTATCAAGGCTTATGATATTTATGGCTTGAGTGAGATTGCCGGACCGGGTGTGGGGTACGAATGTGAATGCCAACACGGCACTCACTTGAATGAAGACCATTATTTTCCGGAAATTATTGATCCCAATACCCTGCAACCTGTTGAACCCGGGCAAACGGGTGAACTGGTATTTACTCATTTGACAAAAGAAGGGATGCCACTATTACGTTACCGTACTCGTGACTTAACTGCCTTGCATTATGACACATGTTCCTGTGGTCGTACGTTGGTACGTATGGATCGTATCTTGGGACGTAGTGATGATATGCTGATTATTCGTGGGGTGAATGTCTTCCCGACACAGATCGAATCTGTTATTCTTGAAATGGCAGAATTTGAACCGCATTACCTGTTAATAGTAGGCCGTGAAAATAATACCGATACCATGGAACTCCAGGTGGAAGTACGTCCGGATTTTTATTCGGACGAAATCAACCGGATGTTGGCATTGAAGAAGAAATTGGCAGGACGTTTGCAAAGTGTACTCGGATTGGGTGTTAATGTGAAACTGGTAGAACCACGTAGTATTGAACGTAGCGTGGGTAAAGCGAAACGAGTGATTGATAACAGAAAACTGTAAACCTAATACTTAAATAATTATGGTAGCAAAACAACTTTCTATCTTTTTGGAAAACAAGTCAGGTCGTTTGACGGAAGTGACTGAAGTGCTGGCAAAAGAAAATATCAACCTTTCTGCCTTGTGCATCGCCGAAAATGCTGATTTTGGCATTCTGCGTGGAATTGTATCCGATCCGGATAGAGCATACAAAGCCTTAAAAGACAATCATTTTGCAGTGAATGTGACTGATGTGGTCGGCATTAGCTGTCCGAACGTACCCGGAGCTTTGGCAAAGGTACTGGGATATTTGTCTGCTGAAGGAGTGTTTATTGAATATATGTACTCATTTGCTAACAACAATATTGCAAATGTGGTGATTCGCCCCAGCAATCTGGATAAATGCATCGAAGTGCTGAAAGAAAAGAAAGTCGACCTGTTGGCGGCAAGCGATTTGTATAAATTGTAGTATTATAGCTGAAATGTAGACAGTAGAAAATGAATTGTAAATAATATGCGGTGAATAGGTTGCGCTTTTAAGTGATGTGCAGTTTATTCACCGTATATTGTTTCCGGTTCGCCGTTATTTTCTCCCCTTTTGTCGATGTTTAACGCCTTTTATGTATTAAAAAACATAGATTAATTGCTAAATTCCCAGCGAATAAGTAACTTTGCGCATTATTTTTAAATAGGATGAAGAAAAATATCATTATAACTTTGCTTGCGGCAGCCACTCTGACATCATGTGGAGAGTATAATAAATTGCTGAAAAGCACCGATTACGAATACAAGTACGAAGCCGCCAAAAACTATTTTGCGAAAGGGCAGTATAACCGCTCAGCTACTTTGCTGAACGAGTTAATAACCATTCTTAAAGGAACCGATAAAGCGGAAGAATCCTTGTATATGTTGGGTATGAGCTATTATAATCAGAAAGATTATCAGACAGCAGCCCAGACATTTATCACCTATTTTAATACATATCCGCGTGGCACATTTACCGAATTGGCACGTTTCCATGCAGGTAAGGCCTTGTTCTTGGATACTCCGGAACCACGTCTGGACCAATCGAGTACTTATCAGGCTATCCAACAATTACAGATGTTCATGGAATACTTTCCGAATAGTGTCAAGAAGCAGGAAGCTCAGGATATGATTTTTGCTTTGCAGGATAAGCTGGTGTTGAAAGAACTTTATTCGGCAAAACTATATTATAATTTGGGTAATTATATGGGTAATAATTATGAGTCTTGTGTAATCACGGCTCAGAATGCACTGAAAGATTATCCTTATACCGATTATCGCGAAGAACTTTCTATATTAATTCTGCGTGCAAGATACGAAATGGCTATTTATAGCGTGGAAGATAAAAAGGCGGATCGTTATCGTGAAACTGTTGATGAGTATTATGCTTTTAAGAATGAGTTTCCGGAAAGCAAGTACTTGAAAGAGGCTGAGAAAATATTTAATGAATCACAAAAAGTAATTAAAGACTAAATTTAAATAGATTTATGGACTACAAAAAAACGAATGCTCCTGCTACAACGGTAACCCGTGACATGATGGAACTCTGTGCCGATACAGGAAATGTTTATGAAACTGTTGCTATTATTGGTAAGCGTGCTAACCAGATCAGCGTGGAAATCAAGAACGACCTTTCTAAGAAATTGGCAGAGTTTGCTTCTTACAATGATAACTTGGAAGAAGTATTTGAGAATAGAGAGCAAATCGAAATTTCTCGTTATTATGAGAAGTTGCCGAAACCGGACTTGATTGCTACGCAAGAATACATCGAAGGGAAAATATATTATAGAAATCCGGCAAAGGAAAAGGAAAAACTTCAGTAATTTATTTTCTGACGAAAGAATTGATAGTCAAGTAGTAAGCGGGAAAGTAATTCCTATTCCTTATTGCTTGGCTATTATTGTTTAACTTAACTACTATTAGAATACTTATGATTCAACGAATTCAAACAGTTTATTTACTGATTGTTACAGGGTTGCTTATTACGGCAATGTGTTTGCCAATGGGATATTTTACTGATACAATGGGCGAACATCCCTTCAAAGCTTTAGGAATGGATGTAAATGGTGCTTTTCAATCTACATGGGGATTGTTTGGCATATTGATGCTTAGCACTATAGTTGCTTTTGCTACTATCTTTTTATATAAGAATCGTATGTTGCAGATTCGTATGTCTATTTTCAATAGCTTGCTGCTGGTAGGATATTATATTGCTTTCTTTGCTTTTTATTTTGCATTGAAAAACGATGAGAATCTTTTCCGTATCGGTTGGGCGCTTTGTTTACCCCTTGTTTCTATCATTCTGAATATACTGGCTATCCGTTCTATAGGACGTGATGAAGTTATGGTTAAAGCTGCCGATAGATTGAGATAATCGTCAGAAATAAGAATATAATATAAAATGGCCACTGTTTCAGCAATGAACTAGTGGCCATTTTTATAATCTGATGAGAGATTATTTATTTCTTCAAATCAAAAAGATAGGTGAGTTTTACAGTGATTGTGCCATGCGCTGCGCGGGCGAAATAATCTTTTTTTGTTGTACTGTAGAAGTCGGATAAGGCAAAATAATAACGACCTTCTACCAAAAAACTGCCGGCTTTTTTCGTTCTTAGTTCCACGCCGCCACCGCCAGTGATACCATAATCGAATTTATTCTGGATCTTAACTCCATATATCGCTTTCTGGGTGTTCGACAACGTATTCATATCTATGCCCTCTATTGTTTCCGATTCACCGATCAGAAAACCGATTTGAGGACCTGCATGAACAAAGAACTGCAAACCTCTTTCTCGTCCGAAAGCAAGATGCGCAAGAAAAGGGATATCGACATAGGTCATCTTGCGGGTATATGTCTTGCCGGGTACTTTAATCGTTTGCCCGTTTTCATCTTCCATTTCAAATAACTCATCCCAGCCTCGTTGTGAGATATTAAGTTCTACTTGTGCGCCACAGATCATGGCAAAATACTTTTCGGAAATATAACGTGCCGTCAATCCTCCGGTAATTCCCATAAGGCTGTTTTGCTTAATAGTAGGAGTGAAGGAAGCGCTGTTCAGGTTGACACCTCCATTGACACCAACAGAGAAGTTACTTCGTGGCTCTCCGATCTGTGCAGTAGCAGGAAAAACAAGTCCTGTAAGCAGGAGTGTTGCGAGCAAAAATGTCTTTATCTTTATCATTTTCGTATTATTCGAAATCAAGTTTTACTAATTCAAAGTTCTTAGTGAAACGTATGAAGAACACCTTTTTATTAATAAATCCTCCCCAGTTGTTTACACGCTCGAATTTGAAACCGGTCTGGATAGGAGTAAGGTTCATCTTGGACAGGTTATTTTCCAGTTCCGAGCCATAGCGTGACAATCCTTTCAGGAAGAAGAAACCTGTATCGAAACCAAGCATTGCATAGTTGGGATATTTGCTGGCTAAATCTTTGCTGTACCATTTGTGGTAGGCATTAGTAAATTGCACGGCAGCCGGGAACAAAGTATTTGTATAAAATGAGGAGTAGAAATATACATCTAGTTCAAAGAAACTTTCCAGGTGATCTTTTGTGTTAGTCTGCCATTCCGGATAACCGAATAAATGAATGTTGGGACCCGGATTATCTCTGACTAACAGGGTTAACTGTGGAAGTATCTTGATTAATAATACATTTTTACCGGATGTCGGAATAAAGATATTTTCTTTATCGTTGCGTAGTGCTGCTTTCAGCGTTTCTTTAGTTGCGCTTTCGTCTACAGTCCGCATGGAAATGCCTTTGCTTTTCAATTCCTGCTTCAACCCACTGATGAAGTCAGCTTTTTCTTTGTCCGGATTTGCCGATTCAATAAAAATAACATGAGAATTGGGGAATTGGCGAGTGAAATGCTCGTATACTTCAGAATATAAATATGATTGTGGAGTATTAATCTGATAAACGGCAGGATTGTTGAATACTTCTTCGCCTTTTTGTGAGAAAGGAATCACTAGACGAATACCATTCTTTTCCGCAAAATCAGATAACGGTTTAATTTGACTTTGATGCATCGGGCCGAAGATGACATTCATTTCTTTCATCTCTTTTTTAGCCAGAATTGTGTTCAACGTGGAAACTTCTTTACCGCAATCGTATACATACAAATCAAGAGAAGTACCCGTACGTTTCAAACTATCAACTGCCATTAAAAAACCTTCATAATATTCTACCATACGTTTGTCTTCCTGGAAAGGCAGTAACAGAGCGGCTTTAATAGTCGAGATATTCTTCGGAGTTTCTTTACTCTTACGGAAAAGTTCGCTGTTGCTGGGAGGAACCGCATATAGATCTTCCTTGGGTGTAGGTTGCACTGGTGTTGCAGAAGGATAAGGGATACAGAGTAGTTGTCCTTTTTTCATTCCCTTTTTCAGTTCGGGATTAGCGTTGATTAATTCTTGTTCGCTGATTCCATATTCGCGGCTCACGCTAAATATAGTCTCTTTGCGTTTAACCTTGTGCATCTCTTTACATCTGGCTACTACCGGACCTTGGATCGCAGGTTGTGTCACCGAAGTCTGCACCGTATTGGTTGGTTCTTTTTCCAACGGGATGAGAATTACCTGTCCGATGCGAAAATTCTCAGCGCTTAACCCGGGATTTGCTTCACAGATTGCCTTGGCGGATACGTTATACATTGTAGTCAGTTTATATAAAGTCTCTCCGGCTTGAATCGTATGGAATGTTTCCCCTTTCTGAGTATCCTTTCCTTTGGGAATTTTAATAGTCTGTCCGGCATAAATCTTCTCATCGCAACCGGGATTCAAGCGGATGATGTCAGATGTAGTGACATTGTACATCTTGGAGATAGAGTATAAACTTTGTCCTTTTTCGATAGTATGCAAGAAAAATGATTGATTTTCTTGGGCATAACTGATAGCGTATGAAGCGCTTATAAAAAGCAAAAATAAGAATAATCGGTTTATCGGTTTCATCAAATTATAACTATTAGTTCTTGAAATCAAGGAACAAAGGTACAAATAATGCCCTATATCTTCATAAGATTTGAGTTAAGAAAATAATATTGTGCTTTTTTAGGAGCATATTTCGGGCGGAAACATTAATTTTGCAACATTTATGGAAGGATATGAATATGCAGGAAACAGAATATATTAATGTGTATGGTGCGCGCGTACATAATTTGAAGGATATTGATGCCGAGATTCCCCGTAATAGCTTGACTGTGATTACCGGATTGAGTGGTAGTGGAAAATCTTCTTTGGCGTTTGATACGATATTTGCAGAAGGACAGCGTCGCTATATTGAAACCTTTTCAGCGTATGCCCGCAACTTTTTGGGTAATCTGGAGCGTCCGGATGTTGATAAAATAACCGGTTTGAGCCCGGTGATCTCTATTGAACAGAAAACGACGAATAAAAATCCGCGTTCTACGGTAGGAACTACTACTGAGATATACGATTATCTCCGTCTGCTTTATGCTCGTGCGGGAGTGGCTTATTCGTATCTGTCCGGTGAAGAAATGGTGAAATATACCGAGGAGCAGATTCTCGGTCTGATTCTGAAAGATTATAAAGGAAAGAAAATCTATTTGTTGGCTCCCTTGATTCGTACACGTAAAGGACATTATAGGGAGCTTTTTGAGCAAATACGTAAAAAAGGATATCTCTATGTTCGGGTAGACGGTGAAGTGCGTGAAATTACTCATGGTATGAAACTCGACCGTTACAAGAATCACGATATAGAGGTAGTAATAGATAAGTTGGTCGTTACCGAAAAAGATGATAGAAGACTGAAACAGAGTGTAGCGACGGCTATGCGTCAGGGAGACGGCTTGTTGATGATTCTGGATGCACAGACGGAAAGTATCCGTCATTATAGTAAGCGACTGATGTGTCCTGTCACCGGACTGTCTTATCGTGAACCGGCACCGCACAATTTTTCATTTAACTCTCCTCAGGGAGCGTGTCCAAAGTGTAAAGGGCTGGGAGTAGTCAATCAGATTGATGTGGATAAAGTGATTCCCGACTGTGAACAATCCATTTATGAAGGAGCCATAGCACCTTTGGGAAAATATAAAAATGCTATGATCTTCTGGCAAATCGGTGCTTTGTTGGAAAAATACGATGCAACACTGAAGACCCCAGTAAAGGAATTGCCGAATGATGCAATTGAAGAAGTGTTGTATGGTTCCGATGATCGTATAAAAATCAAGAGCTCGCTGATCGGTACTTCTTCTGATTATTTTGTCACTTACGAAGGGGTGGTGAAGTATATTCAGATGTTACAAGAGAAAGACGCTTCGGCTACGGCACAGAAATGGGCAGAACAATTTGCAAAAACAACTGTTTGTCCCGAATGTAAAGGTGCTCGCCTGAATAAAGAAGCCTTGCACTTCCGTATTCATGATAAAAATATCAACGAATTGGCGAATATGGACATCAGCGAATTATATGATTGGTTAATGAAAGTTGATGTATATCTTTCCGATAAACAGAAGAAGATTTCTGTAGAAATTTTGAAAGAAATTCGTACGCGTCTGAAATTCTTGTTAGATGTCGGATTGGATTATCTTGCTTTGAACCGTAGTTCGGTGAGTCTTTCCGGTGGTGAAAGTCAACGTATCCGTTTGGCTACACAGATTGGCTCGCAGTTGGTGAATGTACTATATATCTTGGATGAACCGAGTATTGGTTTGCATCAGCGTGATAACCTGCGTCTTATTAATTCGTTGAAAGAACTTCGTGACATGGGAAACTCCGTAATTGTAGTGGAACATGATAAAGATATGATGCTGGCTGCCGATTATGTGATTGACATGGGGCCAAAAGCCGGACGTCTCGGTGGAGAAGTCGTTTTTGCCGGAACTCCAACGGAAATGTTGAAGACGAATACAATGACTTCACAATATTTGAATGGAAAAATGAAGATAGAAATCCCTGCTAAACGTCGGAAAGGGAATGGAAAATCTATCTGGTTGAGAGGCGCGAAAGGTAATAATCTGAAAAATGTTGATGTTGAATTTCCATTAGGTAAACTGATTTGCGTCACAGGTGTATCAGGGAGTGGAAAATCAACCTTGATTAATGAAACATTACAACCTATTCTTTCACAAAAATTCTACCGTTCATTACAAGATCCTTTGGAATATGATTCTATTGAAGGATTGGAGAATATAGATAAAGTAGTCAATGTAGACCAATCCCCGTTGGGGCGTACCCCACGCTCCAACCCGGCCACCTATACGGGGGTATTTTCGGATATCCGTAACTTGTTTGTCGGTCTTCCGGAAGCTAAGATTCGCGGATACAAACCGGGACGTTTCTCCTTTAATGTTTCGGGCGGACGTTGTGAAGCATGTACAGGAAACGGTTATAAGACGATTGAAATGAACTTCCTGCCTGATGTATATGTACCTTGTGAAGTTTGTCATGGCAAGCGATATAACCGGGAAACATTGGAAGTCCGTTTCAAGGGAAAGTCCATAGCCGATGTGCTTGATATGACGATTAACCGTGCCGTTGAATTTTTTGAGAATGTTCCGCAAATTTTGAACAAGATTAAAGTATTGCAGGATGTCGGACTAGGCTACATTAAGCTGGGGCAATCATCTACCACTCTTTCCGGCGGAGAGAGCCAGCGTGTGAAACTGGCAACGGAACTTTCAAAACGTGATACGGGAAAAACTCTTTATATTCTTGATGAACCGACTACAGGACTTCATTTCGAAGATATCCGGGTGCTAATGGGTGTACTGAACAAACTTGTCGATAAAGGAAACACAGTTATTGTTATCGAACATAATCTGGATGTGATAAAAATGGCGGATTACCTTATTGATATGGGCCCTGAAGGTGGTAAGGGTGGGGGAGAACTCTTAAGTTACGGAACGCCGGAAGAGGTAGTGAAGAGTACTAAAGGATATACGCCAAAGTTTCTTCGCGAAGAACTGGGGCTTTAATCTATGCTAAAAACATACCGAAAATGAAAATCAATAAAACAAATGCAGCCCGACTATTGGATAAAGCCAAAATAACTTATGAGCTTATTCCTTATGAAGTAGATGAAAAGGATTTAAGTGCTGTACACGTAGCAGCTAGTTTGGGTGAGAATATAGAACAGGTATTTAAGACTCTCGTATTGCATGGTGATAAAAGCGGATATTTTGTCTGCGTTATTCCTGGAGAGCATGAAGTCGATTTAAAACTGGCAGCTAAAGCCTCCGGTAATAAGAAGTGTGATTTGATCCCTATGAAAGAGCTTTTGCCGTTAACCGGATATATTCGGGGAGGGTGTTCGCCTATTGGTATGAAAAAGCATTTCCCTACTTATATCCATGAAACATGCCGGCATTTTCCGTATATTTATATAAGTGCCGGTGTGCGTGGACTTCAGATAAAAATAGCTCCGGAAGATCTAATACATGAAGCGAAAGCGGAAATTTGTGTCCTGTTTGCAGAGTAATTTCAATTTATTCTGAAGTAAATATGGCTACATATTCTTTGAATAAATCAAAAAAAGTATATATTTGCAGGAAATATCAATTTTATTAATCTAATATTCTTTTTATATGTTTGAAGGACAACCGAAAGGGTTATACGCTTTAGCTTTGGCTAACACGGGCGAACGTTTTGGCTACTACACGATGCTTGCTATTTTTACACTTTTCTTGCAAGCAAAATTTGGTTACACAGCAGCAGAAACATCTACTATTTTTGGCTCATTTTTAGCAGCAGTTTATTTTATGCCACTTGTAGGCGGTATTTTAGCTGATAAGTGTGGTTATGGTAAAATGGTAACGACAGGTATTGTTGTTATGTTTGTCGGTTATCTCCTTTTGGCGATTCCTACTGCGGCAAATCTTACTGGTAAAATGATGATGTTTGGTTCATTGTTTTTGATTGCTTGCGGAACAGGATTGTTTAAAGGAAACTTGCAAGTAATGGTGGGTAACCTTTATGATTCACCAGAGTATAGTTCAAAGCGTGATACAGCTTTCAGCTTGTTTTATATGGCTATTAACGTGGGTGCTTTGTTTGCTCCGACTGCTGCTACCAAGGTGACTAACTACATATTAGGTGGCGCAGGGTTCACCTATAATGCTCAGATTCCTTCGTTGGCGCATCAATTCCTTAATGGTACTATTACTCCGGAAGGAAATGCTACTCTTAGTAGCTTGCAGGCTGCGCAAGGTTTTACCGGTGATATGTCCGCTTTCTGTTCCACTTATATAGAGAAATTGTCTGAAGCCTATAATTATGGTTTTGCTGTGGCTTGTATTTCTTTGATTCTTTCAATGGCAATTTATGTTTGTTGTCGTTCAATGTTCAAGCATGCAGACTATAATTCTAAGCAAGCTAAAGCAGTGAATAACTATAATGAACCGGAACTGACTCCGGCACAGACTAAAGAACGTATTGTAGCTTTGTTACTGGTATTTGCCGTAGTAATTTTCTTTTGGATGGCATTCCACCAGAATGGTTTGACAATGACATTCTTTGCGCGTGATTATACTACTCAATCTGTAACAGGGCTTGATCGTATCGGATTTGATGTATGGAATCTGGTTCTTCTGATTATTGTAGTTTATGGTGCGTTCTCTTTATTCCAGTCTAAAACAGGACGTGGTAAAGCGATTGCCGGTGTCGCTGTATTGGCTTCCCTTGGCATATTAATATGGAGTTATTCTTCCATGGATCCGACAGTGGAAATCCTTCCTCAAATCTTCCAGCAATTTAATCCGTTCTTCGTTGTGGCTTTGACTCCGGTATCTTTGGCTGTCTTTGGCTATTTGGCCAGAAGAAAAAAAGAGCCTTCCGCACCACGTAAAATCGGTATTGGTATGGTGATTGCAGCATGTGGTTTCTTGATTCTGGCCATTGGGTCTTTGGGACTTCCTACTCCGAAAGAAGTAGAAGCGGCAGGCATTAATCCGGATGTTTTGGTTTCTCCCAACTGGCTGATCTCCACTTATCTGGTCTTGACTTTTGCTGAATTGCTGCTTTCTCCAATGGGTATCTCTTTTGTTTCGAAAGTAGCTCCTCCCAAGTATAAAGGTATGATGATGGGCGGCTGGTTTGTGGCTACTGCTATTGGTAATTATCTGGTTGCTATTATTGGTTATCTGTGGGGTGGTATGCAGTTGTGGATGGTATGGAGTGTATTGATTGTTTGCTGTCTGTTATCTGCTCTGTTTATTTTCTCTATTATGAAGAAATTAGAAAAAGTAGCATAAGTATTATATGTAGATAACATAGTATACTTATAAAAAATCTAGGGTAATAAATGAATTATATAAATCATTTATTACCCTATTTTTATTTCGCTATATTTCTTTTGTTTCAAATATCCAGTCCCATGATATAATCATTCATGTAATATCCGTTTCCAATCGGGAAATCACCTTCCCTCAACTTTCTCATTCCCATGTGTTGATAAAACTGCAATGCCTTATTATTCCGATTCACATTTAGTTCCATAAGGCAAGGCTCCGGGTGGATTTCTTTAATATATTTAATGGCTTCTTTAAATAAAAAGCTGCCACAATGACTACCTTGAAAATGAGGGAGGACATAAATCTTTTGGAGGTGGAAAATATCTTTTTCCTGTTGCTGCACAGAAACGTAGCCACAGGGCTTTCCCTCTTTGTAGGCTATGAAATAGACATGACCTTCTTCTTCCATCTGTTTGCGTATATTCTCGGGAGCATACATCCAGTCCATCATATAATCCAATTGTTCGGGAGATAGGATTTCCTTGTAAGTTGCAGGGAATACTTCGCCTGCCATTTTATTAATAAGCTCACAATCGGCAACCGTTACTTTTTGAATTGTCAACATACCTGTTTTTTGTAGTTTAATGGAATACAAATATAGCTATTATTTCTTTTTGTAATAAGGTGAATTCTCTTTGATAGTTTAATTATTATTAATTTATAGTACCTTGTAATGCAAGGTACTAAAGTAATACATATATTTGTGCCATTCAAAAGAAAAGGAACAATGAAAGTAGACAATGTAAAATCCCAGATGAGAAAAGGCATGCTTGAATACTGCATCATGCTTTTGCTGCATAAGGAGCCTGCTTACGCTTCGGATATTATTCAGAAGTTAAAAGAAGCTCAACTGATTGTGGTGGAAGGTACCTTGTATCCATTGCTGACGCGTTTAAAAAATGATGATCTGTTAAGTTATGAGTGGGTGGAATCCACGCAAGGGCCACCTCGCAAGTACTACAAACTTACGGAGAAGGGAGAAACTTTTTTGGGAGAACTCGAACTTTCCTGGAAAGAGTTGACCGAAACAGTAAATCACATAGCCAATAGATAATTAGAATAAAGAAATAATAGAAATGAAAAAGACATTGACCGTAAATTTAGGTGGAACTGTCTATCATATAGATGATGATGCCTACCGTCTGTTAGACAATTATCTGTCTAATCTGAAGCATTACTTTCGTAAACAAGAGAGTGCGGAGGAGATTATAAATGATATTGAGATGCGTATTGCCGAATTATTTGCTGAAAAAGTAGCTGCGGGAAAACAAGTCGTTACAGTTCAGGATGTGGAAGAAGTTATAGCCCGTGTAGGTAAACCGGAAGATTTTGGAATTACCGAAGATGATGCCGAGTCCAATAAACGAACAGAGCAATCATCTTCTGCCAGTCAGACATATACACGAACTGCCGGTCCACGCCGTTTGTTTCGTGACCCGGACAGTAAGTTGTTGGGGGGCGTAGCAGCAGGATTGGCCGCATATCTCGGTTGGGATATAACACTGGTGCGTATTCTGATGATTGTACTGGTGTTTGTTCCTTATTGCCCGATGATTATACTTTATATAGTCGGGTGGATTGTGATACCGGAGGCTCATACAGCAGCCGAGAAATTAAGTATGCGTGGCGAAGCGGTGACGATTGAGAATATTGGCAAGACGGTGACGGACGGTTTTGAACGGGTAGCGGACGGGGTAAATAATTATGTGAATTCCGGTAAACCACGTACCTTTTTGCAAAAGATAGGAGACGTGTTTGTGGCTATTGCTGCCGTTTTCTTCAAGATATTCTTGGTTGCTCTTGTCATAATCTGTTGTCCGGTGCTGTTTGTACTTGCTATAGTATTGGTTGCTTTGGTATTTGCAGCAATCGCCGTAGCGGTGAGTGGGGGAGCCTTGTTGTACGAATTACTCCCTGCTATTGACTGGACACCTATCGCTTCCGTCACTCCTATGATGACGTTACTTGGTACGATTGCCGGGGTTGCTTTGATTGGTATTCCTTTGGGAGCTTTTTTATATACGATTCTACGTCAGTTGTTCCATTGGGCACCAATGGGGACAGGGCTGAAGTGGTCGTTACTGATTCTGTGGATATTGGGTGCGGTTATTATGATTATTAATCTTTCAGCACTAGGCTGGCAACTGCCTTTATATGGTTTGCACCACTTTTAACCAAGTTATTCTATTAAAAAAGGATAATATTTATTCTTTTATAACTAAATGTACCCTGATAGTGTGTCCAGGGTACATTTTTTGTTTGTTCTTATCTATGGTAAATCGGGATTTTTTATTAAGTTTGTAAAGACGTATTCGATAAGTATAAAAATGGGTGAACATATATGTTTCAGGAGAAATGAACGTTTAGCTACTGTCAATCCTTATTGGCGAGGCAATCCGATGGTGCGCGGGCGCTTTTTTAACAGACAACACCGCTTCCGTCCGGGTATGGGCAGTGTATTGAAATGGCGTTTGTCGCCTAACCCTCAGCGTAAAGAAAAGAAGGCTGTGAAGTGGGATCCGAAGGTCTGCTATCTTCGTTCGCTGGATGCCGTAGTGGGAGATTCGTTGATATGGCTGGGGCATAACTCTTTCTTCCTCCAATTGGCAGGTAAAAGAGTCATGTTCGATCCCGTATTCGGAAATATTCCCTTTGTAAAACGGCAAAGTGAGTTTCCTGCGAATCCCGACATTTTTACAGAGATTGATTATCTCCTTGTCAGTCATGATCATTTCGATCATCTGGATAAACAGAGTATCGCCCATTTGCTGAAAAATAATCCGCAGATGAAACTGTTTTGTGGCTTGGGAACAGGTGAATTGATTCAAAGTTGGTTCTCGGAAATGAAAATTGTTGAAGCAGGCTGGTATCAACAGATAGAAGACGAAGGATTAAAGATAACCTTCCTTCCTGCACAGCATTGGAGCAAACGTTCTGTGCGTGACGGCGGTCAACGGTTATGGGGAGCCTTTATGTTGCAGGGTGACAATATCTCACTTTATTATAGTGGTGATACTGGGTATTCCAGCCATTTTCGTGAGATTCCCGATTTGTTCGGTGCTCCTGATTATGCTTTGCTAGGTATCGGTGCATACAAACCCCGTTGGTTTATGCGTCCCAACCATATTTCCCCTTACGAATCCCTGACTGCCTCAGAAGAAATGCATGCAGGACTTACTATCCCTATGCATTATGGAACTTTTGATCTGTCGGATGAGCCTCTGCACGATCCTCCTAAAGTGTTTGCGGCAGAAGCAAAGAAAAGAAAGATCCCGGTAGAAATACCTTATTTGGGAGAAATAGTAAAACTAAGCAAGAAGAAGTAATTATAAATGTATAAAGAGATGAAGAAATTAGAAGTAAAAGACTTAAAAGACAACTTTTTCGAAGCTATCGGAAAAGAATGGATGCTGATTACAGCCGGAACAAAGGAGAAGTTCAACACTATGACAGCAAGTTGGGGTGGCATTGGGTGGCTGTGGAATAAGCCTGTAGCCTTTGTCTTTGTCCGTCCCGAAAGATATACTTATGAGTTCATTGAAAAAAGTGATTACTTGACACTTTCTTTTTTAGGAGAAGAAAATAAGAAAATTCATGCAGTATGCGGTTCAAAGTCAGGTCGTAATACAGATAAAGTCAAAGAAACCGGCCTGAAGCCTGTTTTTACGGAAGGAGGTAATGTGGTGTTTGAACAAGCCCGTTTAAGTCTGGAATGTAAGAAACTTTATGCGGACGGTATCAAACCCGAATGCTTTTTGGACAAAGAATCATTGGAGAAATGGTATGGTGGTGCTCATGGAGGATTTCATAAAATGTATATCGTAGAGATTAAAAATATATATTCGGAGTAAATTTAGCGAATTTTGACGGATGTAATGTAGAAGGCTCTGAACTCAATGATTGAGAATAGAGCCTTCGTTGATTTTTCACCTTTCGGAGTTTATCTTATTTACTCGAGGTCTTACTCTGAAGGAGCCTTCTTTACCCATTTATCCAGCCACTCGAAGAAAGTACGTTGCCACAAAACGCCATTTTGCGGTTTCAGTACCCAGTGATTCTCATCCGGATAAATTAGCAGTTCTGCCGGAACGCCACGCATTATGGCAGCATCGAAAGCAGCCATTGCCTGATTGGCTAGGATACGATAATCTTTTTCTCCATGAATACAAAGGATTGGAGTATCCCATTTCTCTACAAAGAGGTGAGGGGAGTTGGCGAAGGTGCGTTGCGCCACCGGGTTTTGTCTCTCCCAGTATGCACCGCCCATATCCCAGTTAGCAAACCATTTTTCTTCTGTTTCCAGATATTGCATTTCCATGTTGAAGATACCGTCGTGAGCGATGAATGCCTTGAAGCGTTTGTCGTGATGTCCTGCTAACCAATAAACGGAGAATCCTCCGAAGCTGGCACCTACACATCCCAGGCGATCTTTGTCGACATACGATTCTTTCGCTATCTCATCAATAGCCGTGAAATAATCCTTCATACACTGACCACCGTAATCACCGCTGATTTGTTCATTCCATTCCACACCGAATCCCGGCAATCCACGACGGTTGGGAGCAACAATGATATAATCATTAGCTGCCATAATCTGGAAATTCCAGCGATAAGACCAGAACTGGCTTACCGGACTCTGGGGACCTCCTTCGCAGAACAACAATGTCGGATACTTCTTGTTCGGGTCAAATTGCGGGGGATAGATTACCCATGTCAACATTTGCTTGCCGTCAGTAGTCTTCATCCAGCGACCTTCCACCTTACCCATTTCCAATTGGTCGTAGATCAACTTGTTCTCCTGTGTCAGTTGAGTTGCCAAACCGTCTAATGCTACTGCATAAATTTCATCACCCATGCTCATCGAATGACGTTTTGCAATCAGTTTATCCCCGAATAAAGCGACCCCTTCATAATCATACATTCCGGAAGTAATGGCTTTAACAGAATCATTCGCCAGATTAAGTGCATAAATCTGTGATTCTCCGTGCCATACTCCTGTGAAGTAAATAGTCTTGGCGTCAGCTCCCCATACAAATGCGTCTACATTCGATTCAAAAGCTTTGCTGACAAAACGCTTTTCACCCGTCTCCAGATTCATGATGAACAAGCGGTTTAAGTCAGCCTCGTAGCCGTCACGCTCCATGCTCTGCCAGGCAATATATTTGCCGTCCGGTGAATATTGCGGATTTGTATCATATCCTTTATTTTCTTCGGTGATATTTTTCGTCTCTTTGGTATTCAGGTCATACACATAAATATCCGAGTTGGTTGAAATGGCATACTCCAACCCTGTTTTTTTTCGGCAGGTATAAGCCACCTTATCCGAAGTTGTATTCCAAGCCAGTTGCTCTATGCCGCCCCAAGGCTTCATCGGGCTTTCGTAAGGTTCGCCTTCAAGAATATCTACAACATTTGAAATGCCGTTACCGTCAAAATCTGCAATAAAAGGATGTGGAGCAGTCGTTACCCATTCATCCCAATGCTTGTACATCAGGTCAGTGACGATGATACCTGTGGCTTTCGGGAGGTCCGGATACTTGTCAGCCGTACTCTCTTTAGTTTTTACTTGTGAGATAAATAGCAGTTTCTTGCCGTCCGGTGAGATAGAATATCCTTCGATGTCACCGTCGTAGTTGGTCAGTTGCTTGCGTTCGCTGCCGTCCGGATTCATTTCGTAGAGCTGGCTGCTTCCATTGTCGTTACTCAGAAAGGCGAGCTTAGTACCTCCTTTTATCCATGTCACTTCATTTTCCTGATAAGGTGTGCGTGTGATCTGTTGGTTATCGCTACCGTCTGCGTTCATCACGAAAACTTCGCGGTTACTCTTGTTCTCCGGTACGCTGTAATAGGCCACCGTATACGCAATTTTCTTTCCGTCAGGCGATACTGCGAATCCGCCGATACGTCCCATAGCCCAGAGTGCCTCGGGAGTCATGCGTTTCCCTTCAATCTTAATGTTCGATTTCTCGATAAGTACTTGGTCTGTTTTGCCTGCGTCTTTTGTGCCTCCGCAGGCAGCTAACAACATTGCTGCCGACATCATAAATAAATTAGCTTGTCTCATATATTTTATAAAATGTTTATTTTCTTGCGAAGATAATGAAAAAAGGATTCAAATCTTCTTTTTCTGCCAGTTTCCTTTCTTCATATACCTGTAACAGAATATTAGAATGAAAATGCCGTATACACTTTCCGTAGTCCAGGCAAATGCGATATCCATTCGCATATATAGTATAAAGTAGGTTGCATAAGTAACATAGATTGCCAGTACACACAGTTCCATAGCTAAGGCTGTGCGCGTGTTTCCCGTACCGGATACCGACTGAAAATAGACGTTGGCAGGTACTAGAACCAGATAGGCTGAGCATAACACCCAAAGAGAAGGAATAGACGCTTCCCGCAAATCAGGCATATCCGTGTAAATACTCAGAACCAGATCCGGGAATAGACAGAAAAAGATCAATATTGGAATTACAAATACATACCCGATGCGGATATGCTGCCTGATAGTTCCCCGTACACAATCCTGTTCGCCTGCACCGATAAGGTTACTGACCAGCGAACCGCAGGTAGCGGCAAAAGCCATTGCAATCATAAACGGAATCCCCGATACATTGCGGATTATATTGGCGATAGCCAGCGATCGTTCTCCAAGATGTTCCACAAAAAGGAAGAACATAAACCAAGTAGACAGAGAGACGAAGTTCTGAATCATAGTCCAGACTGAAACATTCAGAATCCGTTTCAGCGTCTGACTCCGGAATTTAGGCAGGATATTCAAAGCATACTTCTTGCAGTCAATCCGTTTCCAAGTATAGATGATAAAGAAAATCACCGATACCAGTTCCGATAAAGACGAACCGATAGCAGCCCCTGCAATACCCAGTTGCGGGAACCCGAATTTACCGAAGATCAGGATATAATTGAATACCACATTCGATAACACCATTACAATTGAGTTTAGTGTCAACGTCTTGGTCTGTGTCGTTCCTACAAAGAATGCGCGGAACATCACACCGACAAACGAGAAAAAGAAGCCATAAACCCTCCAATGGATGTAACTTTCGGCTGCATTATAGATATGTGGGGATGAAATGATATTCTTCAGGATATGTGGTGAAAATACAATAGACAGTGTAAATAGTATAGCTGCCACTACCAATAAGAAATAGACACCTTGATAGAAGATCGGACCGATTTCTTTGTAATTACCTTCACCGTTACGGCGTGCAATCAAAATCTGTGCTCCGATACTGAAACCGAATGCCATCATAAAGATAGCGAGGTAGTATACACCGGCAATGGCAGATGCCCCCAGTTCAATCTCGCCGACACGTCCCAGAAAAGCAGTATCCGTCATGCCGATGAGCTGCTCCATAATCAGGCTAATCAGAATAGGGTAGGCGATAGTCCAGATTTGTTTATAAGTATATTTAGTTTTCATACGATTAATTATTAGAGAAAGAAAGCCGGGCAACCAAAAATAGGTGTCCGGCTTTCTCAGAATATATTCAGGAAATTCTCCTTATTTCTTATTCTGTCTTTGCTGCTGCAACTGTTCCTGTTGCTTTTGCATCGCCTCCAAGCGGGCAGCAAATCCGGTCTTTTTCATTTGTTTCGGATCCTTCTTATTCGCTTCCAGAATAGCCAACAATTTCGTTTCATTGGTCGTTTTGCGAAGAAGAATCATAGTTCCCACACTAATCAATGTCGATACGAAGTAGTAATAGTTCAAGCCTGACGGATAATCGTTCAAGACAAACAAGAACATAATCGGCATCAGATACATCATCCACTTCATCGCCGCCATTTGCGGTTGTGCTCCTGTGTCCTGCATCGACATTGTATACTTCGTATTCAAGATGTTTGTTACCGTCATCAGCAAGCAGAACAAGCTGAGGTGGTTACCCAGGAACGGAATATGGAATGGGAACGTGATGAATGCATCATAAGTAGAAAGGTCATCCGCCCACAAGAAACTTTGTTGACGCAATTCAATAGCGCTTGGTACAAACATAAACAAGGCCATTAAAATCGGGAACTGTAATAACATCGGCAGACAGCCGCCCATTGGACTCACACCATACTGACTGTAGAGTCCCATGACTTCCTGTTGCTTCTTCATTGCATCTTCCTGCTTCGGATACTTCTTGTTGATTTCGTCTATTTTCGGTTTCAGTACACGCATCTTCGCAGATGACATATACGTTTTCCAGGTAGCGGGGTAAACCACGACTTTTACCATGATAGTCAGAATCAACAGTACGATACCCATGCTCAAGCCCCAACCGGATAACCAGTCGAATACGTTGATTGTGATAAACTGATTAATCCAGCGAATCAACGGCCAGCCCAGATATACCAGTCTGTGAAGCTCCCATTTCTCAGTACGGCCTTTATCCAACGCTTTCAGTGTCTTAAAGTGGTTCGGACCGAAATAAAAGTGCATCTCTGTCGGTTCTTTTCCGCTAGGATCAAAGAAGGTATTCATTTCAGCGGAATAATCTTTGATGTATCCGCTGCCTTGCTGTTCCATTCTTGATTTTACGGAAACCTTATCGAAGTCCTGTTCGGCGATGAATACAGAAGAGAAGAACTGATTCTTAAAAGCTACCCAGTCGATGTGTCCTTGCAGCTCCTGACTATCATCTTTGGCAGCCGACAAGTTATCTACATCATCTCCCGTTACTTTATAAGTCAACTCAGACAGACGGTTCTCATAAGTGAAACCTTTTTCCAGTTGGCGGGCACGTTGGGACCAGTCAATATCTACATAGTTAGTGCTGGCCAATTTGTCTGCCATACCTGTCGCTTTGATTTCAAAGTTCATCAGGTAGCTGTCCGGTTTCAGTGTATAGATGAAATCGATGTAGCTTGCGCTATCCGCAGCCAGACGCATAGTCACGCTACTGTCCGTCTTGTTCACTGCTTCAAAGAAGTAATCCTTTGTCTGGATCGCCCCTTCCTTGTTATAGAAGTTGAAGTTCATCGAAGCATCATCACCGTCGAACAGTACAATCGGTGTCTTTTTATCCTGTGCCATGTACTCTTTCAGTGTAGCTGAATATACACGTCCGCCTTTTGTTGCAAAAGTGATTTCCGCTACATTGTTCTGGATGCTGATTTTAGAATCAGTTCCGTGCATGGCGTTGAAGAACAAGGCGGAAGAATCGGCTGTTGTTGCAGCTTCTTTCTTGTTGTTGGCCAATGCGGCTTCCGTTTTCGCTTTCAGCGCTTCCTCTTGCTGTTGTACCAAGGCAATGGAATCGTAGTATTTCTTCTGTGCAGCAATCTGCTCCTCGCTCGGACGGCTCAGAAAACTGAATCCTACCAATAATATACCTATTAAAACGAGACCTGTAATGGTATTTTTATCCATTCTTATTTTAATTACAAATTATAAATTACTTTTCGTTTTCGATAGCAGCTTTCACAAACGCCACGAACAACGGATGAGGGTTCAATACCGTACTGCTGTATTCCGGATGAAACTGAGTACCGACATACCACTTCAAAGCCGGAATCTCTACGATTTCCACCAGATCCGATTCCGGATTGATACCAGTGCATTTCATGCCGGCGGCTTCGTATTGTGCTTTGTAGTCGTTGTTGAACTCGTAACGGTGACGGTGGCGCTCCTGAATATGTTCTTGTCCATAAGCTTCAAAAACTTTCGAACCTTTCTGCAATACACATTCGTAAGCACCCAGACGCATCGTACCGCCCATGTTGGTAATTGCCTTCTGTTCTTCCATGATGTCAATCACGTTATGCGGAGTCTTTTCATCCATTTCACGTGAGTTGGCATCAGCAAATCCCAGTACGTTACGGGCAAACTCGATAGCGATACATTGCATGCCCAGACAAATACCGAAAGTCGGAATATCATGTGTACGCGTATATTTGATAGCAACAAACTTGCCGTCGATACCACGTTGACCGAATCCCGGACCGATCATCACACCCGCCATACCTTTCAGTGCTTCGCCTACATTTTCGTCAGTCAGTTTTTCACTGTTAACGAAATGTACTTCTACTTTACGGTCGTTGTAAGTACCAGCCTGTGACAAAGCTTCACGGATTGACTTGTAAGCATCCTGCAAGTCGTATTTTCCAACCAAAGCGATATTGATCGGTTCTTTTGTTTCTGCAGCATGCCGGCGTTCAAGGAATTTACGCCATGGACCGAGTCCCGGAGTTTCACCTATCGGCAATCCCATTTTTTCAAGAATGGTGCTGTCCAGTCCCTGTGCCTGCATCAGGATAGGAACTTCATAGATAGTTTCCGCGTCAATAGACTGCACTACGGCTTTGTCGTCTACATTACAGAATTGTGCTACTTTCTTACGCAGTCCGTCACTCAATGGATGTTCGGCACGCAATACCAGTATATCCGGTTGGATACCTACGCTCTGAAGTTCTTTAACCGAGTGTTGTGTCGGTTTAGTTTTCAGTTCTCCGGCAGCGGCAAGATAAGGAACATAAGTCAGGTGTACGCAAAGAGCGTTCTTGCCTAGTTCCCATTTCAACTGACGGATGCTTTCGAGGTAGGGGAGTGATTCGATGTCGCCTACCGTACCGCCGATTTCAGTAATTACAAAATCGAACTTGTATTTGTTGCCGAGCAACTTTACGTTCCGTTTGATCTCATCTGTGATATGAGGAATCACCTGAATGGTTTTACCCAAATAATCACCACGACGTTCTTTATCAATGACGCTCTTGTAGATGCGTCCCGTAGTAATGTTGTTCGCCTTTGTCGTTTGTATGCCTAGGAATCTTTCGTAGTGTCCCAGGTCGAGGTCGGCTTCGTGTCCGTCTACGGTTACATAGCACTCTCCGTGCTCATAAGGATTCAATGTTCCCGGGTCGATGTTGATATACGGGTCAAACTTCTGAATGGTTACATTATAACCTCTTGCTTGTAGCAACTTACCGATGGAGGATGAGATGATACCTTTTCCTAATGAAGAGGCAACACCACCGGTGACGAAAATATACTTTGTTTCTCCCACAGCTATAACTGTTTTAATAATTGTTTACTTAGTCAAATTCTTACGAACTTAAAAAGCGCAAAATTATAAAAAAAAGAGGAAGATTGCAGACTTTCGCGGCTACAATTTTATTAAAAAATGCAATTTTGAAAGAATCCTATGATTTCTAAACAAAATAATGTAGCTTTGCATCCTAAACCATAGACAAATATGAAGAGAGTTATTATTTTATTTTCAGCTTTTACTCAGCTGTTATTCATGTTGCCGCTTTCTGCACAGGAGTCCGTTCAAGATTCCATAATTCCGGCCGATTCAGTGCAGATTGCTCCTGTACAGGCTATCAAGCCTTCCAAGAAGGTAACAAAGTCTTCAACAGTGGTGGCGAAAGCCAAGGTGGTGCGATCGGATACGCTTTCAACGGAGCTTCAGAAATATTTGATGCTGAAACTCAATATGTCGGGACCGACTCCTAAGTTGGATACAGTTTCCTATTTATATAATAAGTATATTGCTCAGTTGGATTATCTGAATGATCCTTCTGTGCCGGCACGTTATATTCCTTCCGACCCCGATTATTTCCGCCTGTTTACTCCATTGGCATATTATTATGCTCCGATGAAGCAATATTCTACAATAGACTGGAAGCCGATACAGTTGGATACTACTCCGAATCTAACGGCAGAGCTTTTGCCTTATGATACGCTGGTATTTACTAAAACCAAACGAGCCAATATACTGGTCAACAACGCATTAATGGATCTTTATCTGAAACGTCCGGAATTGGTTGTTACTACGGAAGACCGGATCATGAGCCGTGATGTTTTCCGTCGGGATGTGAAGCCGAAAATATCCCCGAAAGCAAACGTTATTCATTTGTTTCAGCGTGAGGAGATGAGTGATAATGTAGGGAAGGCCGATATTAAGATCAGCAAGCCTAACTGGTGGGTGACCGGTGGTAACGGATCGTTGCAGATCAGCCAGAACCACCTTTCGGACAACTGGTATAAGGGAGGAGAAAGTAACTTCTCCGGATTAGCTACTTTTCAGATATTTGCAAATTACAACGACAACGAGAAGATCTTGTTCGAAAATCAGCTTGAGGCTAAGTTGGGCATGACTTCCACTCCGTCGGATGAATACCATAAATACCTCTTTAATACCGACCAACTCCGCTTATATAATAAGTTAGGTTTGAGAGCACTTAAAAATTGGTATTATACGATTTCTTCAGAGTTCAAGACTCAGTTTTGCCATGGATACAAGGCCAATAGTGAAGATTTGGTTTCTGCTTTCATGTCTCCGGCAGATTTAGCAGTCAGTATCGGTATGGACTATAAACTGAACAAGAAGAAATTCAACCTTTCCGTGTTTATGGCTCCATTGACCTATAACTTGCGTTACATCGGTAATTCAGAAGTAGACGAAACTAAATTCGGCTTGGAAAAAGGCAAATGTTCAAAGAATGATTTCGGTTCTCAATTGCAATCGACATTCAATTGGAATATTATCACTGCCGTTACATTGGAATCCCGTCTCAACTATCTGACCAATTATCATTGGGCACGTGTGGAATGGGAAAATACTTTCAACTTTATTTTGAACCGTTATTTGTCCACAAAACTTTATGTGCATACTCGTTTTGACGATAGCTCCAAGCCGACTGAAGGCGACAGCTTCTTCCAGTTGAAAGAATTGCTAAGTTTCGGTATTAATTATAAGTGGTAGGTTGTATTCTTGAAAAAGCTAGTTAAAAAATAACGAAAGGCTGTCTAACTGTAAAAGTTATTCAGCTTTTTTATTTCTCTATTTGCTATATTGCTATCATTTTATTTAAATATAATTTATACGTAAGTAGTATAAGCTAAGTTTGTTTTTTTAAGATATCGATATTGTATTGTTATGATAAGCGGCTTAACATTTAATAAAAGAAGCTAATTTTTTTTGTTATAAAGCATAATTTCTTATTGAATATAATATCATATATCCCATTTTTTATAACTTTGCATCGTCTAATACTTTTCTTGATAAGAGAAGTATCCCAATAACCTATCAAACAAACGATCAGTATAAATATATTAAAAAGAGAAAATACAGTTTCACTAACTGTATTTTTTTTGTTACTGATAAAATTTATTTTTATTATATCTGTTTGACTAGTTATTTAAGGTGAAATTACAATAATTATAAAGAACAAGAATACACACAAATAATGAAACGAGGGATTTTTCTTCTGATAATGACCACGATAAGTGTGGTTCATACAGTAAATGCGCAGGATGTAGCGTTAAAGACTAATATTCTATCTGATGCTTTTATGAATATAAATGCAGGCATCGAGGTAGGGCTTGCTCCGCGTTGGACGTTGGACGTTAGTGGAGGACTCAACGCATGGACTTTATCGCATAGTCGTCGGTGGAAACATTGGGCGGTGCAACCTGAAGCTCGTTATTGGTTCTGTGACCGGTTTGCAGGCCATTTTATCGGAATCCATGTTCATGGCGGGCAGTATAATTTAGGCGGTATTGATATTAATTTCAAATTGCTTGGTACTGATTTTTCTACTCTTAAAGACACTAGGTATCAAGGTTGGTTTCTAGGTGGAGGTATTGCTTACGGTTATACCTGGATATTAGGGCGGCACTGGAATTTCGAAACAGAGATAGGAGTCGGCTATTCTTATACCCGTTATGACCGATTTAAATGTGCCGGGTGTGGAAAGAAGATAGAGAAGAACAAACCACACAACTACTTTGGTCCCACTAAAGCAGCGGTGAATTTAGTCTATTTATTCTAAAAGAGTATGCTATGAAACGAACTTACCTAATTATAACAGCCTTATTTGGAACAAGTTGTATGCTGAATGCCCAACAAACAACCGGAGTGATAGCCGACAATCTGAAGATTGAACGAAACGGTGAATATATGGTAGTTGATATGAATATGAATCTATCACGTCTGGATGTGGAAAGCAATAGAGCCGTATTGCTCACTCCTCGTTTTATCAGTACGGTAGATACCTTGGAACTTTCTTCAGTAGGCGTTTATGGGCGTCAGCGTTATTATTATTATGTACGGAATGGTGAGAGTATGCTATCCGGCAAAGATGAAATGTCTTTTAAAGCACGTTCGAAACCTGAAAGTGTAGTATATCATGCAATAGTACCCTATTATAAATGGATGAATGGTGCCTCATTGGAGTTGTATCGCAGTGATTACGGTTGTTGTAATACACTATTAGCGGAATGGAACGATCCATTGGGCTCATACGTTGAAGCGCTTCCTTTCAGTCCACAGTTACTTTATATTCATCCGCAGGCAGAAACTGTTAAGCATCGTTCACTTTCCGGTTCTGCTTTCATCGATTTTCCGGTTGATAAGACAGTGATATATCCTGAGTATCGGCGGAATACATACGAACTCGGTAAAATACAGGCCTCTATTGATTCAGTCCGTAATGACAAGGATGTAGTCATAACTTCCGTATGGCTCAAAGGTTACGCTTCTCCCGAAAGTCCATATTCTCATAATCGGGATCTGGCGATAGGTCGTACAGCTGCATTAAAGAATCATATCAAGCAACTATATCATTTTAATGACAGTGTGATTGTTACAGAGTATGAACCGGAAGATTGGAAAGGATTGCGTCAATATGTCGAAAAATCCAATCTTGTGCATCGTTCGGAGATACTGGGCATGATTGACAGTAGTTTAGACCCTGACGCGAAAGAAGCAAAAATTAAACGGACTTATCCTGAAGAATATCGTTTTCTATTGCAGAATTGTTATCCTGCATTGCGTCACACAGATTATCGTATTGACTATACTATTCGTAGTTTTAGTGACGTAGAAGAGATAAAACGTATCATGCAGACACAGCCTCAAAAACTCAGTCTCAATGAGTTTTATCTTGTGGCTCAGACTTACGAGCCGGGGAGCGTTGAGTTCAATGATGTGTTTGAAACAGCTGTAAGGATGTATCCTAACGATGAGATAGCCAATCTGAATGCGGCAAACTCAGCAATGCAGCGTAAAGACGTTGAAAATGCAAAGCGTTATCTCCAGAAAGGGGGAGATTCACCCGAGGCACTATATGCTCGTGGAGTTTATGCTTTTCTTGTTGAAGATTACACCGTTGCACGCAAGCAGTTGAATGAAGCGAAGAACAAAGGAGTGCAACAGGCTGAAATCATTTTGCTTGAGATAGATAAAATAGATAAATAATTTATTAATCCATTAATATATACTTATATGAAGTTATCAAATTTATTTTGGAACTTGTTAGGAATAATGGTTCTTAGTGCTTGTTCCAACAGTGACATGACTGAGAATGCTCCCTCTGAAACTAATGTTGACGCTCGTTTTATGTCTGTCGATATTACGAATACTACTGGCTTTAGGACGCGAGCGGCAGGTGATCAGTCCGGAGATCTTTATGAAGAAGGGGAAAGTGTTGAAAATGATGTAGAATCGGTTCGTTTTTATTTTTTCAAGGAGAATGGTAGTCCTTGTTCAGTTAAAAGCGACGGTACGAATTACTATGACTGTAAAAAGGACGAAACTGAGTCTGCCGGACAGGATATGCCTAATATTGAGAAAAAGTTGAATGCGGTAATTGTTATCAATACCAGGGAGGGCGACAACTTAGACCAACTTAAATCTATGGTCGCTGTGATTAATCATGAGAAAATTGCACTGGGTACGGCTAGCATGGACCTTGCTACACTTCGAGGAAAGTTTGGTTCATATAGTTATGTAAAGGACTCAAAGTTCTTGATGACAAGTTCTGTGTTTGGTTCGGATAATTTCTGTTGTGAAGTGAATATACCGGCGAGTGCTCTCAAAAAGACTGAAGATGAAGCAAAAAAATCTCCGGTAAATGTGTATGTAGAGCGTGTTTTAGCTAAAGTACGGTTATATACCGATTGGAAGGATATGATTCTTAAAAATGATGTAACCTATGGCGATAATGATAAAAAATATACTGCCGTGAAATTAAAAAAGAGTAAGGACGGTTCCGAATTTATTCAAGTTGACGGTAAAGATGTATATGTAATCTTCACAGGTTGGGAAGTGACATCTACTGCTTCTCAGTCATACCTCTTTAAGAAAGTTAATTCCGCTTGGGCGTTCACACCGGTTTGGAGTTGGAATCATCCTGAATATCATCGTTCATATTGGGCAATGAATCCTGACGGTCTCACATTTGATTATTTACCGTATGATCAGATTGCAGGTAAAGTAGGTACTCAAGGCGCAAGCGACAACAGCTCTAAATCATATAATGGTACAAACTTATATTGTCAGGAAAATGCTGCAGATAAGTATGAGACCGGTAAGAAGAGTTCCTATAATCCGGCGACGGAGGTAAGTAACCGTACCCAAGCAATTATTGCTGCCGTATTAGTGACTATTGATGATAGTAACGTTGCTCATCCCATTGATCTGGCTAAGTGGGGTGGTACGGACTACACAAAAGATAATGCGATGACAGCAATGTTGAGTGTTGTGCAGGAGCAGATTTATACTAAAACAATAGAGGGTGCAGGAACAGCAGAGGCTAAAGAAATCTATACTCCGATTACCAAAGACAAAGTAGAGCTCGTTTCCGGCATAAAGTCAGGCAATGCCGATAACGAGTCAGAAAATAGTGGCAGATATTTAAGCTACCTTCAATTGAAGAAAGGCGTAACCGATACTTTTTATAAAGCCGATCATACAGCATACGCCAATCTTGACGATGTAAATGATGTTCTGGCAAATATGCCCGGAGCAAGGGTTTGGTCGAGTGGACAAGCTTACTATTATACTGACATCAAGCATCTGAACGATTTCCCGGGAGTGGATGACACCGACGGTAAATATGGAATTGTGCGTAATCATATTTATGACATTGCCATTAATTCGGTATCCGGTCTTGGAACGCCGGTTCTTGATCCGGAAGAAGTGATTGTTCCGCAGAAGCCTACTAATGACGAAACATATCTGGGTGCACGTATTAATATCCTTTCATGGCGAGTAGTAAAACAGAACATCGACCTTGAATGGTGACAACCTGTAATGAGGTATTGTAAACTATATACTATTACAACAATAATTATGTAGAATGGACAAACCGTCTTATATCAGAAATTTTGGGATGAAAGCATGGGTAATCCTTGTAGAATTACTTTTGTTGGTGTCGTGTGACAATGCTATTTATGACGATGAAGGCGATTGTTCAGTGACCTATCATCTGAAATTTCGTTATGACATGAACATGAAGTTTGCCGACGCTTTCACCCATGAGGTGAAGTCGGTCAGACTTTATGCCTTTAACTCTAATGGCGAGTTGGTGTGGCAAGCTGACGAACAGGGTGAAATCCTTGCATCCGGTGATTACACCATGAAACTGGAGCTTGCTCCCGGTGATTATCACCTTATGGCATGGTGTGGTCTTGATAATGGTGAGTCATTTACAGTGACCGATGCCTCGCACAATTGCCGGATGACAGACTTGCACTGTAAATTGAACCGTTATCTAGACAAAGCGACTGGTGTTTCCTATTCTAATAAGGACCTGCATCCTTTGTTTCATGGTTCTCTTGACGTAAGTTTGCCTGCCAATGACGACGGAGGTGATTATACATACGTCATGCCACTAACGAAAGATACGAATGTGTTCCGTGTAGTGCTTCAGCACCTTTCGGGACAAGATATAAATGTTGACGACTTTACTTTTTCTATTGAAGACCGTAATGGTTGGATAGCGCATGACAATACACTGAAAGAAGACGAGCCGATCGTTTATCGTGCGTGGTCTACTTATTCGGGTGAAGCTGGTGTGGACATTGCGACAGGAAAAGAAAGTCGTGTAACAACAATTGTCAAAGTTGCCGTGGCGGAACTTACGGTAAGCAGACTTGTCTTGCGGGACTGGAGTCTGTATTCGCGTCCGATGTTGATTATTCGTACCACTGAAGGGAAACTGGTAGCTTCTATTCCTATTATCGATTATGCCCTTCTGGTGAAAGGTAATTACAATAGAAAAATGAGCGACCAGGAATACCTCGACCGACAGGATGAATACAATATGACATTCTTCCTCGACGAGCAAAATCAATGGATAAATAGCGTGATACTAATCAACTCATGGAGGGTGGTACTCTCTAACGTAGATGTAGATTGAGTAACATCTTTTGAAAAAAGAAGAAAAAGGAATGAAAGAAATACTACGACATATTGTATGGATGACAATACTTGTCAGCTGGGCTTTATTGTCGGCATCTTGTAGGGGAGGGGAGGTAAGTTATACGAACGAGATACAGTCGGACGACGATACTGCCATACTCGTTCTGCGTACCGGTCTTCTTGATCAAACGCGTGCATCCGATAGGGTGAATGATGCAGTAGATAATTCTGTCGAATATATGTATACACTGCGTATCGTTATTCTTCATGAAAACGGTACTGTGGAACACAATATGTATATTGATTTCGGTGAGATTCCCCAAACGGAGTGTTACAGGATTTTCAAAGTGACACGGAATGAAACAAAGAAAATCTATCTGATAGCTAATGAAGAGAACGCATCTACTGATCTTCACGAACAATTGGAGACATTGACGACTGGTAACACTACTTTCGCAAGCATTGTTGACAATTTCGTTTTCATTCCCGATTATAAGAATCCTATACCAATGAGTTCGGTATATGACTTTCCGGTTAAAGCAGAGAATCTGGTAGAACGTGAATTCTATTTGGTACGTGCTGCAACGAAGTTCGCTTTTCGTTTCACGAACAAGCGTAAGAGTAAAGTCAGTATAGATGCTATTCATATTTCTGATATTGCCGGGGCTACTTATCTGATTCCTCATAAACGGGAACCGTTGTTCATGTCTTTTGACGATGAATCGCTTTATTGGATAAACTGGCTGAAGAAAGTAGCGGATGAATCTCAACAATCACCGGATGATGTGGAACTGGCAGATAAGAGAGGCTGGATACAAGCTTACGATATCCCTTCGGAAACTTCTCATCAGGAAGTCACAGTTAACGGACCATTAGAAGTGCCGAGTATGACGGGTGACCAACCCGGTAAAGCGGTCTTTCCGGTATTTTACCTTCCGGAAAGTAAAAAACTGAAAGCCGGATCGGCTACATACGGTGAACAAGAATACACCTTGAAGCTCGACATGTCCGAGAATGGCAAAGAACTGTCGTTTACCAAGACCTTTCCAAATCTAAAGGCTCTATTTCGTAACACACATGTACTGGTTGATATCACCTTTACGGAAAAAGACGAAGTAAAAGTGCAAGTAGTACCCTATGCGGAAGTGATTCTTGAGCCGGAGTTCGGACTCAAACCTGAAACTAAGAATTGATATTGTATGAGAAAGAAAGATATTATATTTTGTATTATTTTGCTTATGTTGCAGTTCATACCGACAGCTTGCCGGGATGATTACTTTATGAATGAAGAGATAGGCGAAGGCAATGCCACCCTTTCGGTAACCCTGTGTTTCGATCAGGAGGATGCAGCACTGGGGACTACCCGTGCCGAAGGAGGTGATGAAGGCAATGCCATTCAGAATATAAATTCACTCTGCATGTTGTTTTATGATACGACAGGAAAATTAGTTCATAATTATATAGTTAAAGGTGAGGGCCTTGTCATTGATCCCGATGTAAGTGGTTGGAGTTATAATCTGGAAGATAACCGGATAGATGAAGACAAAGACGAACAGGGTAACCAGTTCGAGGATAGTAAGACCGGTACGGCAATGTTCAAGCTCCGTCCGATAAAGCGGGGTAAGTATTATATCTATGCTGTTGCCAATATGGGAGATCTAACGCAGTATAAGGATAAAATTACTACCCGTGAAGGATTGAAAGCAATCTCCCTTCAGTGGGATCCTGATGATATTTCCCAAAATAGCGAGATGTTCGGTGTGTTCAGTCTCACTCCCGACCGTAATGCTCCGGATGATCTTGTTACCATTAATTCCCCGGGCGTACAACTTCATAGTTGGTTGCGTCGCGCCGCGTCCAAGGTGACTGTGGCATTTGACGGTTCCGGGCTTTATGCCAATGTGCAGATTTATATCGAAAACGTTATTCTGAAAGATATTCCCAAAACCTGTTCGTTGGGTAATCCGAATACTCCGGGATTAGTTTCAGAAGATGTTCCTGATCCGGATTCTTATAAGGATCCCGATTGGAAACCTGAGATGCATGCTCGTTCGGAACGCTATACTGCATCCAATGGTTTATATTCGGAAGGAAAGTCGATCAAAATCCAGAAATTGCCTGCAGATCTTTCCGTTCTTACGCCCGAAAACTATATACATATCTGCAATGATTTGCATCGCTATATGGGTAAGGGAGAAGAAGGAGATGAACAAGATATTATAACGAACACCCATGCCCATAAGGCACAATCGCTTTTCTTCTACGAGAATATGCAAGGAAAAGGTAAGTCTAAGAAGCAGTCGCAGAATGGCGTAGATATCGACTATCCCGACCCTGATGAGCAAAAAGAAGGCTCCGGTTGGAAAGACGAGAAACCTTATGGTACCTATGTTGAGGTGACAGGATACTACCGTTGCACGGCGGCAAACGAACATGTGGGAGCGGGACCTATCAAGTTCCGTTTTATGTTGGGGCAAGACGTTACTACCGACTATAATGCAACGCGTAATACCCATTATAAGTTGACTCTTAAATTCAAAGGTTACGGAAACGATGCCGACTGGCATATCGAGTATGAAGAACCGTCCGATATCTATGTGAGCACCCCTCAATATATCTCTTACCTTTATAATAAATCAATGAATGTGACCCTGAAAGTAGTGGGTGAAATAAAGCCCAATTCTACTTTGGATGCAAAAATCCTAGGTAAGGATGAAGATACCGGGTTTACAGGTTGGAGACCATGGGGAAATGGAACAAGTGCATTTCCGACAGTTCCTAGTGACTTTTATTATTCAGGTTGGATTTATAACGACGGTCCATGGAATAGCTTTTTGTCATTGAGAAAGACCTCCCTTGTGAAGATTGTAGTTCCCGGATACGAAGACAAGCCCTCATGGCAAACCCCTATTAATACGAAATACAACGAGACCTATTATAATGAAAAAAATAAAGGAAACAGAAGTTATAAGATTAGCAATATTGGCGCCGATGATTTGGCAGACGGTGAATATTCGGTAAAAAGTAATGGAAAGGAGCATATTTTTACTATTCCGTTATATACCCGCGCCAAAGAGCTTGTGACAAAAACAGGCTTTACAGGAAATAATCCATATTCGGCCTACCCCCGAAAAGAGAGAATCAAGTTTACCATACAGGTGAAAGACGATGTCACAGGTACCTATGTTCCCAAGACGGCTTATTTGGACATGATACAAGTACGTCGTATTGAGAATCCGAAAGGGGTATGGCGTAGTGCGGGTAAGAGTGATAATTTTCATGTGACCCTCATGCGTTTGCCCTATGACAATGCCGAAGATTTTAAGCCGTTCAATTCAGAAGGAGCATGGAGGGCTACTATTATTGACGGAGGAGACGACTTCATCACATTACGTTCTACTGTCGAAGGAAGCGGAAGTGATAATGTACAACAGACAGGTGTGAAAAGTATAGAAGGAGCGGGGGAGCATCCTATAGATTTCTGGATTGATTTTAAGGGTACGATTCCGGAAGGAGCCACTCCTCGTTGTGCTATTGTACGTGTACGTTATCACAATTATACCTGTGAACACGATATCTTTGTACGTCAAGGTTATGCTCCTATCACCATTAACGGAAATGCGGAAAGTAATAACAATCCTGCGTGGACATCATATAATGTTTATCGTTTTGATGCAAATAATGCTCCGGTTTATACAAAGTCACCCTTGGAAGAAGGGTCATTGTTCCGTCGCGGAAACCGTACAGCTATTCTCGCTTCCAATAATGACAGATCCGGCTTTACGTTTGGTGTAGAGCCGACAGGTAGTTTCAATGTTCTTGAATTTGGATCGGCTACAACCTCTCAAAAGACTTGGTCGCAGTTGGCACCTTCAACAGACGATGTAACGAATCGTTTTAAAGAATGGTCCATTGCGGGAGATCATGAACGTATTGCTACAATCGAGGATTTTTACACCTTAGAATCTACCTCGATTCATAGTAACATTAATAAAGCCTATGGTGTTCTTTATGGAGACGGTGCAACCGAGACACAGAAATCGGTGAAGGAAGCATTTGGATATGATCATAATGAAGATCCGACCAATTCAAAAAAAGGTATGCGCGGATGTTTCGTTTTCAATGTAAATAATAGTCGTAACATATTTTTCCCTATTGGTAAATCCGGTTATGGACGTCGTAAAGGGATGACAAGTAACGGAGAGAAAGTAGGTACACTGCGTTATGCCCAACGTACCGATTACTATAATAACGACGGTACCGGGAATATTCAGTATGTTCCGCTGTTCTATGACCTGTTTGAACGTCCGGGAGCCATATATCAATGCCGAAACCGTCTGGAAAGTACCAATAATGAGGTGAAAAATTCGAGTGCATTTGATATAAACTATTTCACAATGGGCTTCGAAGGTTTTGAGAATGGTGCGTCAAATAATAATAATGGCAGTGACAGTGATGCATGCTTCATACGGACGGTGAAGTATTAGAGAATTACCCCATGACATATTCTAACTACAGATTTTGGCTGGTAAGTAAAAAAGAAAGCATTTTTTTCTTGTTTCTTATTTATTATTTTGCCTATCTTTGCAGCAGGAATTATTTCATTGCCTAAGTAGCAATGGAAAAAGTGGGGTAAAAAAATATGATCATTAGCAAAAATGACGATCGAAATGTTCTGCCAACAGATGTGATTGGCAGAAGCGTAGCGCACTCTAAACGCTGGTTAGTCGCCATTGTGCGTATCCATCATGAGAAAAAGACAAGTGAGCGCCTCACTAAAATGGGCGTTGAAAATTTCCTTCCTATCCAACAAGAAGTTCATAACTGGAGTGACCGTCGCAAGGTTGTCGACAGAGTCATCCTTCCAATGATGATCTTCGTCCACGTTGATCCACAAGAACAAAAAGAAGTTCTGACCTTATCCGCTATCAGCCGCTACATGGTACTACGTGGGGAGAGTACTCCGGCTGTAATTCCCGACCAACAAATGTTACGATTCAAATTTATGCTCGACTATTCGGACGAAACGATTTGTATGAGCACATCGCCATTAGCGCCGGGAGAAAAAATACGTGTAATAAAGGGGCCATTGGCAGGACTGGAAGGGGAACTGGTAGATATGAATGGGAAATCAAAAGTCGCCGTCCGACTGACAATGTTGGGATGTGCGTGTGTAGATATACCGGCAGGATGTGTGGAGCCGGTTTAGTACTTTCGATTGAATTTAAAAATTCAGATTAATCAATGAAAATGCAAAAACTAATGGGTGCGCTCATCCTCATATTGATGTTGGGCGCTACACCTGTGACTGCTCAAAATATGAGCGACTCTCAAGTATTGGAATATGTCAAAGAGGGGATTAGACAAGGGAAAGAGCAAAAGCAGCTGGCCTCCGAGTTAGCCCGCAAGGGTGTAACCAAGGAGCAGGCCCTGCGTGTGAAGCAGCTCTATGAGCAGCAGAACAACGTGAACGCTTCCAACGCCACAGGTACGGATATCAACGAATCCCGCCTTCGTGAAGAGATGAAGGAGAACACCTCGGATATGTTGGAGGACCACCCTAGTACCCAAGACCTCGCACGCGGTAATCAGGTCTTCGGACGTAACATCTTCAACACCCGTAATCTGACCTTCGAACCCAGTGTCAATATCGCCACCCCCTTGAATTACCGCCTTGGCCCCGGTGACGAAGTAATAATCGATATCTGGGGGGCGAGCCAGAATACTATCCGCCAGCAGATCTCTCCCGACGGCACTATCAATATCCAGAAGATAGGCCCCGTCAACCTGAACGGACTTACGATCGCTGAAGCGAACGACTATCTCAAAAAAACATTAAACAAGATCTATAACGGTCTTAATAATACGAACGACCCGACCTCTGACATCCGTCTGACACTCGGCAGCATCCGTACTATCCAGATCAATGTCATGGGTGAAGTGGTCCAGCCGGGCACCTACTCCCTTTCCTCCTTTGCCACTGTCTTTCACGCGCTTTACCGTGCGGGAGGTGTGAGTGACATCGGCAGCCTGCGCAATGTCCAACTGGTCCGTAACGGCAGGAACATCGCTACAATCGACGTCTACCAGTTTATCATGAAAGGTAACATTCAGGACGATATCCGTCTTCAGGAAGGCGACGTTGTGATAGTTCCCGCTTATGAGGTACTGGTCAAGATCGACGGCAAGGTGAAACGTCCGATGCGTTTTGAGATGAAGAAGGACGAGAACCTTTCCACGCTTATCAGCTATGCCGGCGGCTTTGAAGCCGACGCCTACACCCGTTCTTTGCGTGTGGTCCGCCAGAACGGTCAGGAATATGAAGTCAACACGGTCAAGGACATGGATTACAGTGTCTATAAGATGCGCAACGGCGATGTTGTGACGGCCGAAGCTATCCTTAACCGCTTCATCAACAAGCTTGAAATCCGCGGTGCGGTCTACCGTCCCGGTATCTACGAACTGAACGGCAGGCTGAATACCGTCCGCGAACTGGTCAACGAATCCCAGGGCCTTACCGGTGATGCGTTCCTGAACCGTGCTGTCCTTTACCGTCAGCGTGAGGACCTGACTTCCGAAGTAATCCCTCTGGATATCAAGTCTATCATGGAGGGTACTTCTCCCAATCTTCCCCTGATGAAGAATGACATTCTTTATATTCCCAGCATTCATGACCTGGAGGACAGGGGTAATGTGGTCATCCACGGTGAAGTGGCTCAGCCTGACTCGTATCCTTATGCGGATAACATGACCCTTGAAGACCTGATCATCCAGGCAGGCGGCCTGCGTGAAGCCGCTTCCGTAGTCCGTGTTGATGTATCCCGCAGAATAAAGAACCCGTATAGTACAGTTGATAATGATACTATCGGTCAGATGTATACGTTTGCCTTAAAGGACGGTTTTGTAGTTGACGGTCGCCCCGGCTTTGTCCTTCAGCCCTACGATGAGGTTTATGTTCGTCGCAGCCCCGGTTATCAACCTCAACAGAATGTTTCAGTCGAAGGAGAAATACTTTTCGGCGGTTCCTATGCGATGACCAGCAGGGAGGAACGTCTTTCAGACTTGATCAACAAAGCCGGCGGAGCCACCAACTACGCTTATCTTCGTGGTGCGAAGCTTACCCGTGTAGCCAATGCGAGTGAGAAGAAACGTATGGGTGATGTAATCCGTTTGATGAGCCGTCAGTTGGGTGAGGCTATGCTTGATTCCCTGGGTGTCCGTGTGGAGGATACGTTTACGGTCGGTATCGATTTGGAGAAGGCGTTGGCCAATCCCGGAAGTACGGCAGATATTGTGTTGCGTGAGGGTGATGTAGTCTCCATTCCGAAGAATAATAATACGGTAACAATCAATGGTGCCGTCATGGTTCCTAATACTGTTTCTTATATGAAAGGCAAGGATATAGATTACTACATCAATCAGGCGGGAGGTTATTCAGAGAATGCGAAGAAGAGTAAGAAGTTCATTGTTTATATGAATGGTCAGGTGACTAAGGTGAAGGGTAGTGGTAAGAAACAGATTGAGCCCGGTTGTGAGATTATAATTCCCAGTAAGGCGAAGAAGAAAACTAATATCGGAAATATTCTAGGCTATGCTACTACATTCAGTACTTTAGGAATGATGGTTGCTTCTATTGCAAATTTAATAAAGAAATAACGACTATATCTTAACTCGCTATGATAGAACAGACATCAGAAAAAGACATAAAGCAGAAACAGGATAATCATAATGATGAAGAGATTGAAATTGATTGGACGGAAACTCTTCATAAGATTATAGATATCCGTAAGACAATTTACAAAGCTGCCGGTATTGGCTTGGTTATAGGTATCATTGTTGCGATAAGTATTCCCAAACAATATACAGTCGGAATTACTCTTTCTCCTGAAATGGGAGGTTCTAAAGGCAGTGGTTTATCCGGTTTGGCGGCTTCTTTTTTGGGAAGTGGAGTTTCTATGAATGAAGGTACTGATGCCTTGAACGCTTCTTTGTCTGCTGATATTGTTTCTTCTACTCCTTTCTTGTTGGAACTTTCTAATATGAAGGTTCCTGTATCAGGAGGTGAAGAAAGCTCTTTAAGCTCATATTTGGATGAAGAGTCTTCTCCCTGGTGGGGGTATGTGATAGGTTTTCCAGGGATAGTAATTGGCGCAGTAAAAACGTTGTTTATTCACGAAGATGAATTAACATCTTTAGAAAAGACACATCAGGGTGTAATCGACTTATCCAAAAAAGAATCGGAAAAGATTGAATCACTCAAGAAAAAGATTATAGCTTCTGTGGATAAACCAACCTCGATGACTACGGTTTCTGTGACTTTACAGAATCCCAAGGTTGCCGCAGTAGTAGCTGATTCTGTTGTAAGGAAATTGCAGGAATATATTATAGATTATCGTACTACCAAAGCGAAAGAAGATTGTCTTTATTTGGAGAAACTTTTTAAAGAGCGTCAGCAAGAATATTACGAAGTACAGAAAAAATATGCTGACTATATGGATTCTCATGATAATATAATTTTGCAAAGTGTTCGTGCTGAACAGGAAAGATTGCAAAATGACATGAGTCTTGCCTATCAAGTCTATAGTCAGGTTGCTAATCAACTTCAGGTGGCCAGAGCCAAAGTTCAGGAAGAAAAGCCTGTCTTTGCTGTTGTAGAGCCTGCGGTTATCCCATTATATCCTTCGGGAACCAGTAGAAAAGTATATGTTTTAGCTTTTATTTTCTTATCAGTTTGTATTGCTATCTCTTGGAAGTTATTTGGAGAAGATATTCTGAATAGGTTCAAAGAAATCCGTGCCTAAAATCAATATTTAATGTGATATGGTATCAACAACCAGTCAAATAAATAAAGTCGTAGAGTTTATTGCAGTATTGGGAGATTTGATTATTCTAAACTTGTGTTTGTTTTTTCTCCTTTTCTTTTGGGAAGAAGTATTTGTATCTTTACCTTTTTCCTGTAGAGTTTCATGGATGATGACTTCATTAAGTCTCTGTTATTTGGCATGCTCGGCGTCTCGCGGTAGAGCATGGAATAGTCGGGCGATTCGTGCTGACCAGCTTGTGGTACGTGTATTGAAGAATATTATCATCTTTTCGGTTTTTTGGGCGTGTATCATGGCTTTTAGTGGAATCTCCATAATATCTCCTCTATTTTTTATTATCTATTTTTTTATTCTTTTTGTCGTATTAAGTGTTTACCGCATAATTATCCGTCGTTTGCTGATTGATTATTGTGCGAAAGGTAAACATAAAAGCTATGCTGTTTTTATCGGTGGAGGAGATAATATGCGTACATTGTATGAGGAAATGGAAAGTTCTTTAGCTGCCATTTATGAAGTTGTTGGTTATTTTGATGTTACCCCGAATGATACTTTCTCCTCTCAATGCCGTTATCTTGGCAATCCGGACAATTTTGCTGATTTTATGTCCGGAAAAACATCTGTAAAACATGTATTCTGTTCTTTGGCAATGGATGAGGGACATTATAATGTTCCTATTATAAACTATTGTGAGAATCATTTGCTGTATTTTCATGGTGTCCCTAATGTTTGTAAGGGATTTCCCCAACGTATCTGGCATAGTATGATTGGTAATATGCCAATTTTGAATTTGAGATATGAACCTTTAAGTAAAGTAGAGAATCGTTTTTTGAAACGGCTATTTGATATTGTGTTATCCGGTATTTTTTTGGTTACTGTTTTTCCTGTTATTTATCTAATTGTGGGAACTATCATAAAATTGACTTCTCCTGGCCCTGTATTCTTCAAACAAATGAGGACAGGATTGAATGGCAGAGAATTCAAATGCTATAAATTTCGCTCTATGAGAGTAAATGATGAAGCAGACAAAAAACAGGCAACAGTTGATGATCCTCGAAAAACTAAATTTGGAAATTTCCTTCGACGTTCTAATATAGATGAACTTCCACAATTTATTAATGTCTTTAAAGGTGAGATGTCTATAGTTGGACCTCGTCCTCACATGTTGGCTCACACAGAAACTTATGCTCGATTGATTGATAAATATATGGTACGTCATTTTATCAAACCTGGTGTGACAGGTTGGGCGCAGACACATGGTTTTCGTGGTGAAACGAAAGAACTATCCCAAATGGAAGGCCGTGTTCAGTCTGATATCTGGTATATGGAACATTGGACATTGTTACTTGATTTATATATTATTTATAAGACTATAGCAAATGTGATTGTTGGAGAGAAGAATGCATATTAGAAAATAGATATAAATGTGTAATCCGTATATTTTCTATAGTGTTATTCCAAATTTGTGATGCTTTTATTAAATGATCATATTGGAAAGATGATAATTTATTTAGCCGAATAGAAAGGTGTAAAGAATAATATAAATGTTTTTTATTGTAATATAAATTCAAAAATATGGATAAAAATCAAATTAATAGCATTGTAATTAATGTCATTCGAGAGTATTGTGATACAAATGGTGTGGTGATAAATGAATTAGATAAAGATACACCTCTGATTGGTAGTGCTCGTATTCTTGATTCTATGGGACTTGTGAATATTGTTGTAGATATTGAGACTGCCTTTCTGGATGAAGATATAGAGATTTCACTAACTTCTGAGACGGCTATGTCTGGACGTATAAGTCCTTTTCGAACTATTGGATCATTATGTAGCTTTATTGCTCGTCAACTTGGTTTAGAAGAATGAAGCGAGTTATAATTATTACTGGAACTCGAAAGGGAATTGGTCATTTCCTTGCCGAGAAGTATCTAAGTGAGGGCGATATTGTGTATGGATGTAGTCGTCGTGAATGTGAGATTAACCATGAAAATTATCATCATATTCGTCTTGATGTCTCAGATGAACCTGCCGTGATAGCTTTTGTACGTAATGTTTACAGAGAACAAAAACGAATTGATATACTAATAAATAATGCTGGAATAGCTTCTATGAATCATATTCTATTAACTCCTAAGGCTACAGCTGAGAAGGTGTTTAATACAAATTTCATGGGGACATTTTTAATGTCTCGTGAATGTGCGAAGTTTATGATAAGGCAGAAAAATGGTCGTATTGTAAATTATTCAACAGTAGCTGTTGCACTTAATTTACAAGGAGAACTGGTTTATTCTTCATCAAAAGCTGCTATAGAGCAGTTGACTAGGGTACTTGCAACTGAAATAGGTGAAAGTGGTGTAACCGTGAATGCTGTTGGTCCTACTCCAATTGATACAGATTTAATCAAAAATGTTCCAGGGAATAAGATTGAAGAATTAAAAAATCGTCAATGTATCAAACGACTTGGTAATTTTGAAGATGTTAAAAATGTCATTGATTTTTTTATTCGTCCTGAGAGTGAATTTATAACAGGACAAATAATTTATTTAGGTGGTGTGTTTTAAATATAAAAATAATTCACAATGAATTGGCTTGTTGAAAAGATGAAAGAAGATGGTAGTAAGAATGCTATTATTTTCAAAGGGAAGGAATATACTTACGAAGCACTCGTAGAGCAAATTGAAAGCTATTATATAATAATTAGCAAACAGATAAATCAAGGAGAAATCGTATCAGTGATTTCGGATTATAGTTTTCAGGCTATTGCGCTTTTTTTTGCATTGTATGAAAATCGGAATGTCATTGTGCCAATTACTACAAAGATTAATCAAGAGATAGATGACCGAGTTCGTGTAGCAAATAGTGATTATCGCATCGAAATAGATGATAATAAACTTAATGTGCATAAAGCAATAAAGAAAACAGAAAACCATCCTCTTGTGATAAAACTTCAGGAGCAGCAGCATTCGGGGCTTATTCTTTTTAGTAGCGGTTCTACAGGAGCACCGAAAGCAATGATCCATAATCTAGATAATTTAGTTGATTCATATAAAGGGAAACGTGGTAAGAATATTGTTTTTTTAATTTTTTTAATGTTCGATCATATCGGTGGACTTAACTCTTTGTTGAATTGTCTTTCAATGGGCGTTACAATGGTTTTTCCAGAACATCGAGAACCAGAACATGTAGCAGAATTAATTGAAAAATATAAAGTTAACATTCTTCCAGCATCACCAACATTTTTAAATTTAGTGTTGATAAGTGAGGCTAATTTGCGCTATAATATGAGTTCTTTGCGTATGATAACTTATGGGACAGAACCAATGCCGGATAGTCTCTTATTAAAATTAAAAACATTTTTTCCTCGTGTTAAATTTCTTCAGACCTTTGGTACGAGTGAAACTGGCATTAGTCAAACTACAAGTAAATCATCAGATAGTACTTTTTTAAAAATAGATGACCCAAATACAGAAATAAAAATAGTAAGAGGAGAACTATGGATTCGTAGTAAGACTCAGGTTATGGGATATCTAAACTCTTCAATGGAACGTTTTACTGAAGATGGCTGGTTCAAAACAGGAGATTTAGTGGAAGAAGCAAGTGATGGCTACATAAAAATAGTTGGTCGTAGCAAAGAATTAATAAATGTTGGTGGGGAGAAAGTTCTTCCATCTGAAGTTGAATCTGTGCTATTTCAAATGCCGAATTTGGTAGATTGTATTGTTTATGGTGAAAAGAATTTTATCACAGGTATGATGGTAGTTGCAAAAGTTCTTTTTAAAGAGCCGTTGAAGTTATCAGAAGCTAAAAGACAAATAGTACAGTTTTGTAATAGTAAACTTGATCGATATAAAATTCCTGCAAAAGTTATTTTAATGACCGAATCGGAGTATTCTGAAAGATTTAAGAAGAAAAGATTATAAGTCTATGCTTAAGAAAATTATGGGAAAGTGGAATGCAATCATTAGAGGGCTAAGAATCCTTAATCGTGAATATTTTTCTACACGTAATGATTGTTTGGGAAAATGTGGAATAAACTCACATTATTTGCCTCCTACTCTTTTGGGTAAAAGAGAAAATATTTTTTTATATGATAATGCATATATTGATTATCGTAGTGTTTTGTATGTTACTGGGGGTAAATTAATAATAAAAGAAAATTCAATTGTTGCTGAAGGATTAACTGCTATAACAGGGCAACATCAATCGAAAATAGGTGAAGTTTTTGGTAAAGCAGGTAACAGTAATTTATTAGAAAAAGATATTATAGTAGAGGAGGATGTCTGGATTGGAGCTAGTGTTATGTTGTTGTCAGGCGCGCATATTGGTCGTGGTGCCATAATTGGCGCAGGGACGGTCATACGCGATCAGAATATTCCGCCATATAGTATTGTTGTTGGTAATCCGGCTAAAATTATTGGTTTTAGATTTACTGTTGAGGAAACATTGGAGCATGAGAGGCTTATTTATGATGAACAAAATCGTTTGCCAGAGAAAAAGCTACGAACCAATTATAAATATTATTATGAGACTCGGATTGGACAAATTATGAGTTATTTGGCATTACGTTTATAAGAAATCTTATGTTGTTTGCAGAATACCATTAGTTTTAATTTTCCGCACTAGATTATATTTTAGAATGATATATTGGTTGTTAGTAGATTATGTGATTGCTTTTGTCTAGAAATGTTTAATTTTATATTAAAGAATGAGTAGTAGTCCCAATAGAATAGTTAAGAATACATTTTTTCTTTATGGAAAAATGCTTATTACTATATTTTTCACACTTTATACTACTCGTTTAGTTCTGAAATCATTAGGAGTAGTAGATTATGGTGTATTTGGAGTGATTGGAGGAGCAGTGAATATGCTTGGTTTTTTGTCTGCATCTATGGCTGCTACTACTCAACGATTTATGAGTTATTCTGAAGGAACCGGAAATCTTGAGGATAAAAGGCAGGTGTTTAATGTGAGTGTAATATTGCATTTTATCATTGCTATTTGTGCGTGTTTATTACTTTGTTCTTTTTCATATTTGTTTTTCGATAAGATAATAAATGTTCCTGTAGAAAGACTATATGCAGCAAAAGTAGTTTATTATTCTATGGTGTTTAGTGTTACGGTTACAGTATTATCAGTGCCATACGATGCTGTAATTAATTCTCATGAGAATATGTTGTACTATTCAATAGTAGGTATAATAGATTCTTTTGTCAAGCTAATAATTGCGATCTATATTGCAACATCTGTGTCAGGAGATAAATTGATTGTATACGGTATTCTAATGGCGGTGTTATCCATTGTTGTTATGATAGTCATGCAAATATATTGTCATAAATATTATTCAGAATGTGTGTTTAAACCATTAACATATTTCTCAAAGAAAAAACTAAAACAGATGTCCTCTTTTGCATCATGGAAACTATCCACACAGTTTACTAGTATGGTAGGAAATTATGGTGCAGGTTTATTAATGAATCATTATTTTGGTGCAGTTATTAATGCTGCTATATCAATTGCAAGTCAAGTGATATCTCAATTACAATCGTTTTCGAATAATATGATTAAGGCAGTCAATCCTGCTATTGTTAAGTCTGAAGGTGAAAATAATAGAGAAAGTATGCTTCAGGTTTCAATGTATAGCTGTAAATATTCTTTTTTGATATTTGCAATTTTTGCTGCTCCTGCATTAGTGTGTCTTGATAAATTATTGGTATGGTGGCTTGTTGATGTGCCTCAATGGGCTTATCTCATGACATTAGTTGGTATTCTCAGATCTTTAAATGAGTGCTTATTACTTCCTTTGGAAACAAGTATTGGTGCTACGGGGAAAATAAGAGGAAATAGTTTCTATAGCTCTTTAATTAATATATTCCCTCTGCTTCTATTAGTCATATTATTTTATATAGGGTATTCTCCTATGGCATATATTGTTGTTTCATTCTCTGTATGGGGAATAATATATGAACTAAAAACTGTATACTTTGCAAAAAAAGTATGTAGATTAAATATTAAAATATTCTTTAATGAATATATAAAGAAGCCATATATAACGTTTTTGTTTTCAGTTGCTTGGGGATTGTTAGTACGGTTTTTATTAGGCGATAATATATTAAGTATTTGTACGACAATAATTTGCGTTTTGGGAGTTTTCATATCTCTTGTTTACTTTTATGTTATGGGAATGACAGAAAAAAAGTATGCAAAAAATGTGGTAAAAAATATTTGTTATAAAATAAATGGAGAATATAAGTGAATAGTATATTGTATAGTGAAACTATTACAATATACTTTCAGAAATTAATCTTTTCAAGTAAATGACTATAATATTATTATGATAAAAGTTTTTATTCCCGGCCCGTATTCCATTCCTATTTGGCGTCAGTTTCCTGATTCAAAACGGTATGTCTGGAAAAATTGTGAATTTTATTTTGAGGAACCAAAGGAGTACGACTATCTTGTTGTATGGGGGCTTGAAAAAGAATTGTCAACATTGTGTCCGAAAGAAAAAAGATTATGTTTTTTAGGGGAGCCACCGTATGTGAAGCGATATACTAAAGCTTTTCGTGAGCAATTTGGTTATGTTTTTGGATGTCAACCTAAGATGATTAGGAGAGGAGAGATGCAAAAGCTAATGCCTACTCTTGCTTGGATGGCTGGTTGTAAAATAGGAACCAATGTTTCTATGGATGATTTTGGTACATATATGTCCTATCAGGATTTTAAATACTACGAACCAAAAGAACAACGGTTGAATAAAGTATGTTTCATAACATCAAATAAAAAGTTTACCCGAGGACATCGAGATAGAGTGAATTTTGCTAATAAAATATTAAAGAATCATATTGATCTTATTGATATATATGGTAATGGATATAACCCTATTGATGATAAATTGGAAGTGTTATCTAAGTATAAATATGTATTAGCTATTGAAAATGGATTATGTATGGATTATTGGACGGAAAAACTGGCTGATTCATATTTAGCAGGATGTCATCCTATATACTATGGATGTCCTAATATCAGTGATTATTTCGAGCAGGATAGCATGACGAAGGTTAATATAAGAGATTATAATGGGACAATTAATACTATTAAAGATATTATAGAACGAGATGTCTTTTCAACGTCTAGAGAGGCTGTCCTTACTGCAAGAAATCAGGTTCTGGATGAATACAATATGTTTAACCTCATTGCAAATGAGGTTAGTAAGATAGATTCATATAATTATTTGATTGAAAAAATGTCATTACCAGAAATAATTTACCCGATGAAATATAATTTAAAGGATTTAGTTTTATATAAATTGGCGAGATTGTTCAATATAGTATTATAAGTATAGATATAATCTGATTTTTATTATGCTGCCTCAAAAAAAAATATCAATTTTAACCTTGCACGATGTACCTAATTATGGCTCTGTTCTTCAGACATTTGCAACTCAGGAAATTTTTAAGGGTATGGGGTTAAATACCAATATAATTGATTACAGACGTATTTCTTCTGCTAGCTTGTGGCAAAGAATTTGCATGGTTACTCAGGATGATGGTTTGATCAAAAAGATTATAAAATCGTTCCTTTATTTCTTTTATTTGAGACGTCAGGACAGAGTTTTTGGAAAATTTCGTCGTGATTATTTATTTCTAGGATCTGTTTTAAATTGTGAGGAAGATTTCAATAATTTACCGATAGATGCAGATATTTACTGTACAGGTAGTGACCAGACTTGGAATAGTGGTTGGTATGGACGGGTTTTAAAATCATACTTTTTAACTTTTTGTCCTAATAGAGTTAAGAAAATATCATACGCAGCTAGTTTTGGTAAAACATTTTTGGAAGATTCGGAGAAAGAAGAAATACGGGAATATTTACTAAGATATACTGCTATTTCACTACGTGAAGAAAGTGGGGTGAAAATACTAAAGGAGCTAGGCGTTTCTGGAGCAGTTCGTGTTTTAGATCCTACATTGCAATTAAGTGCTGCTTTTTGGCATAAATATATACGAAAACCTTCAGAAGAGCATTATGTATTAGTCTATCAACTAAATAAGCATCCTTGGTTTAATGAATATGCAGAGTTATTCGCCAAACAGAAAGGCTTGAAATTAGTTCGTTTTGGTGCTAATGTTCATCAGATATTTAAAAGCGGAAAATTGTTATTGTTGCCAGAGCCATTTCAGTTTCCATCGTACATTGCTTTTGCTGATTATGTGATAACAGATTCTTTTCACGCTACAGCTTTTAGTCTTAATCTCAATACAACTCCTATTTGTATTTATCCAAGTGATTATTTTGGTCGTATAGATGATATATTGAAGCTCACTAATCTTGAGCGTTTGCATGTTACAGATTCTAAAGATTGGTCGGTTATTGATTCTAATCCTATTGATTGGGAAGAAGTTAATGCTATTTTAGAGAAATACAGAAGAATAGGGGACGATTTTCTTCATAAAGCTATTGAATAATGGAACACATAACCGAATTTTGTACAGGATGTAGAACGTGTGAACAAGTATGTCCAAAATCTTGTATTTCAATGACGTTTTCATCAGAAGGTTTTCTTGAAACATTTATTGATTCTTCTAGATGTATAGATTGTGGAATGTGTCAAAAATATTGTCCGCAGAATAATTTACAAGTTAACCCACTACCTCAAAAGGTGTTTGCTGTAAAGTATAGAAATGATAAAGAACTTTATCAAAGTGCCTCGGGAGGAGCATTTGTAGCACTAGCAAGATATTTTTTAGAACATAATGGAGTATGTGTAGGAGCATCTTATTATAATGATTGGAATGTGGGGCATAAAGTTGTTAGAAATTTGGATGATCTTGTTTCACTTCAGAGTTCAAAATATGTCCAAAGTGATACACTTCAGACTTATTCAGAGGTTCGTTCTCTTTTAAGGCAGGGGATTAAAGTATTGTATAGTGGAACACCATGTCAATTTGCTGGATTGAATTCTTTTCTGGGGAATATTGACAAAACTAATTTATTGACCATTGACTTGATATGTCACGGGGTTCCTAGTATTAAACTATTTAAAAGTTATATCCATTGGCTTGAGCTTAAATATGGAGAACCAATAACTGATTATAATTTTCGTGATAAGAGTGCAGGGTGGGGACTGAATTGTAAGATAAAAACAAAGACAAAGGTAAGGATAAAAAGTTGTACTATAGACCCTTATTATTATCATTTTCTTAAAGGAGATACATATCGTGAATGTTGTTATCGATGTTTATATAGTAGACCAGAACGTGTAGGTGATGTGACAATTGGTGACTTTTGGGGTATAGAATCAATAATTCCTGAGTTTTTTTCAAAGAAGGGGGTGTCTTGTCTAACTCTGAATACTCCCAAAGCAATGTCACTTATACCTATACTTGATAGTATGTTTTCTGTGAAAGATGTATTACTGAATAATGTAATGAAATTTCAAGGTAATTTGGTCGCTCCTACCCCAAGACCTGATATGAGAAATAGTGTATATAAGCTTTTAGATGAAAAAGATTTGGAAACATTTTTTGGAATAGTTTTGGCATATCCTCCTGATTTCAAGGCAGAGATTAAAGCATTGTTACCAGAGTGGATGAAAAAAAAATTGCGTAAAATAGTTTCTACTGTCATGGCTTAATAAGTATGTGATAATTTATGAAGAAAGTACTAGAAAAACAAAGAAACTCAACTATAGAACTACTTCGTATTCTTTGTATATTAATGATTGTTTTCATGCATCTAGTAGGTATTTGATGGGATTATTGTGATAATCTTTTCGATAAAGAGTTTGTCATTTTTGTCAACTCTTTATGTAATTGTGCAGTAACAATTTTTATGTTGATATCAGGTTATTATGGAATTCGTTTTAATTTGAGAAAAATTGTTCAATTTGAAATGATGGTTATATTCTATAGTATTTTATTCATTTTTATGCAATATAGCTTGATTGGTGGAGTTGGCATGAAAGAAATGGTAAAATCTGTGTTTCCTTTGTTAACTTCAAAATATTGGTTTTATACAGCGTACGTAATTATTTTTTTTGTATCTCCATATATTCATCTATTAGTTAATTTTTTGAATAAAAAGGAATTTAAGATTTTGATTGGAATTTTACTATTCTTTTATGTGTTATCTCCTACGGTTATTCAACTTGGTGTTGTTAATGATAGTGGAAAGGGGGTATATAATATGTTTCTGGTCTATCTCATAGGACGATATATTGGAGTTTATGGTGTGAACTGGCTGGATAAAATAACAGCTAAAAGAGCATTATTGTATTCTATTGTTATGCTAGCTGTTACTTTTATATTGAATAATTTTATGGTTTTTATTAACGAGCGCATTCATTTCGTAGCGGAATGGCATTATTTGCCATTTGCACGAGATTGTTCGTTAACTCAATTGTTTCTTGCTATTCTTATATTCAGTTATTTTAGAAAAATATCTCCATTCTCATCTTCTATAGTAAACAGAGTTTCCACTTATTGTTTCTCCTTATATGTTATATCCTCTAGTATGCTTCCTTTTATTAGATTTTATGGAGGGAAAAATTTGGATTATTTCATATTGCTGATTTTTTTCTTTGTCATATGTTTATCTTCTCTTATTATTGAGTCAATAAGGAGATGTTTATTAGATACTGTTTTCATTAAAATGAGTGATTGGATATGTAATATTGTCGAAAAGAAGTTCAGTCTTTCTTGAGACCATAAAGTGATTTGAACGGATAATGAGTATAAAATGTGACAGTAAGTTACTCGTAAAGCCATTGTTGTTTTTAGTGATAGTGGATACTATAAATGGATTTTTCCTTAATAAAGGAATGGAATCTTCCATTGGTATAATTTTTAAAGCATTTGTTTTGTTGATTGCCTTTAAAATTTTGTGTTCATTACCTAAATTTAAGTGGTTGTTGTTTTTTACTATAATTTATCTTCCGGCTTTTTTAATACTTGTCATTCTTAATACAGATTCTCAAATAGGTCCTACTATAAATCATTTATTGAAATTTGTAAATGTTGTCTTTATATATTATGCTGCGGTTGTGGTGTTTAAATCCGAAAGGATAAAAGAAAGAGGTATAGAATTAATATTTTATATTAATTCTATTGTACTTTTGTTGAATATCTATAGTGGATTATTGGGAATAGGATATTATGCTTATGGCGAGGGTGTAGGGTGTAAGGGGTTTATATACGCTCATAATGAAATGTCTGGCATGCAAGCCGTCTTATATGGTGTTTCTTACTATTTTATTTATAATAGATATACTTCGAAGAAAATTACTATTTTTGTTGTCAATGTATTTTTTTTAATCGCGGCTCTGTTAGTTACTACTAAAGCGGGGATATTTCTTGTTTTAATCAGTTTGATTCTTGTCCCATTTGTACATATGAGATATGGTATTTTTCATTCCTTTCTAAAAATGTCAAAAATAAAGTTTCTAGTTTTATTATCTGTAATATGTTTAGTATTTTACTATGGCTATTTATTGCTTGATTATAGTGGAGCAATTGAACGTTGGATATATTTCTTTGAAAAAGATGGTGTAAATGCCCTATACTCTTCACGTGATATTTTTTGGGAAGAAGAGAAACTAGAATGGGAGGGAGGGAATATTGGAATTAAATTATTTGGGATGGGGGGAGCTAGAACTGTAGAAATGGATCATGCGGATACATTACTAAACTATGGAATTGTTGGAGTAATCATTGTTTACTCATTTTATCTTTCTCTTGCAGTAAAGGCTTTTCGGTACCGAAAAAAAAGTCAATACGCCAAGTTTGTTTTTGGAATGGATGTTTTTATACTTGTAGCATCATGTTTCGCAGGTCATCTTTTGTTTTCTGGACTTATGGGGATTCCATTTGCACTGATGAATGCATTAGTGTTTAGTCCAAGAATGAGAGTTGTAAATGGGGCGGAGAACAGGTTATGTAATTATGTGATTTAGATGCTTTATATATATAGAATTTGCTTATGAAAATTATCTTGTTTACTCCAGGGCTTGGAAATCAGATTTTTCAATATTTATTTTACTTATATCTTCGAGATAATTATCCTAATCAGAGTATTTATGGATATTACAACAGAAAGATTTTGAATAAGCATAATGGCCTTGAGGTCGATAGAGTGTTTGATATTCGACTTCCGTCTCATACTGTCATCAGTGATGTTTCTGCTTTTTCTATTAGGGCATTGGGAAAAATGGGTATGAAAAGATATATAGGAAGGGATCAATTTTTACCTTGGAAGGTTTATCTTGACGGTTATTGGCACAATAGAGAATACTTTAAAAATAATATAGATAAATTGAGATTCAGAGAGGTAGTTCTAAATGAGAAGAATAATCATATAGTTTCTTTGATACAAAATACTAACTCGGTAGCAGTGCATATAAGAAGAGGCGACTATTGCGATAGTTGTCGTAAGGACTTGTTTTTGCAGTCCTGTACGCCCCAATATTACGAAGCGGCTATAAATGTAATGAAAGAGAAGTATCAAGCTCCTGTGTTTTTTGTGTTCTCAGATGATATTCCATGGGTTAAGGTGAACCTGAATATACCGAATGCTTATTATATAGATTGGAATAAGAAAAAAGATAGTTATTTAGATATGTATTTAATGTCCTTATGTACAGCTAATATTATAGCTAACAGTACATTCAGTTTTTGGGGAGCAATGTTGGGAAATAAAAAAGAGTTAGTTATTAAGCCAAAGAAGTGGATTGGAAATGAGATTCCTGATATATTTCCAACTTCTTGGCTTTCATTATAATAGAATTGGTTATGAATCCATTAGTATCTATCGGTGTACCAATATATAATGTTGAGTCCTATATTGAACGTTGTGCACGAAGTTTGTTTGAACAAACTTATACTAATATAGAATATGTGTTTATTGATGATAATTCACCTGACCATAGTATTGAGATACTTAAAACTACTTTAGAGGATTATCCTGACAGGATCCAGCAGGTTAAAATAATAAGAGAATCTGTCAATATTGGTTTATCAGCAGTAAGAAACAAGGCTGTAAGTATGATGTCTGGGGAGTTTGTAATATGGGTAGATTCTGATGATTTTGTAGAGTTGGATATGACAGAAAAACTTATTAACGCACAACGAAAAAACGATGCAGACATTGTTACATGTAATACAGTTGTTCATCTACCTAAAGGGAAAACTTATACAATGTTTTCTCCCATATATACTACTCCTAAAGAGATGACTTTACAGCTATTGAGAAAAAAGGTACCAGTCAGTGTTTGGGCAAGACTTATACGACTATGTCTGTATGTTGATAATGCAATTCAGCCTATTGAAGGAATCAATAATGCTGAAGATTATCAACAGATGCCAAGGTTAACTTTTTATGCTCAAAAAGTATATAGCATAAACGATGCATTATACCATTATAACTGTACGAATATAAATTCATATACGGCTACATATTCTCCTAAACTTGCAGAACAGGTGATGCTCTCTGTGAACCTTTTAGAATCTTTTTTTCAAAATAAAGATATTGAGTATATAGATGCGTTGAATTTTTCTAAAGCAGAAATTTATGTTCGTGATATGGTGAAGTGTTGCAGATTTGGGTATAAAGAACATTATTGTTTGGCACGTGAGAAGATAGGAGAAATGGATAGAAAATATTTTGTAGAGCTTCCATTTCCATTTAAAATATTGTTGAAACTATCTAATTATTATATAGCTATGATATATGTAAAATTGGCATCGTTATTTAAGAAAAGATGAAAATTTTATTAATCTCAAACATGTACCCTTCTAAAAAGGATAAAACATACGGAACATTCGTAAAGATGTTTAAAGAGGGTATAGAGCATAATGCAAATGATATCATTTTTAATTGTTGTTTTATTCGAGGGCGCTCTAATAACTTAATCGTTAAAGTTTGTAAGTACAGTATTTTTTATATTACTATAATCTATAAAGCACTTTTTACGAAATATGATTTTATCTATAATCATCAGATAACACATTCTGCTCCAGCATTACGAATCTGTAGGTACTTTAGAAAATTTAAATTGGTTATGAATATCCATGGTGGGGATATCGTCACAATTGATAAAACATCAAAGAAGCTATTAAATTTTGCAATTCCACTGCTTGTTAATTCGAATTTAATAGTAGTACCTTCGGACTATTTTAAGAATGTTGTTTTGAATAAAATTCCGGGTATTTCCTTGAGTCAATTATTTGTGAGTGCATCAGGAGGTGTTGACAAGAACATTTTTACTTGTTTAAATAGTCATATAAGTTCAACAAGTACAATTGTTTATGTGTCAAGAATAGATACAGGAAAAGGATGGAATGTTCTTATAGATGCTATTTTAGAATTAAGATTGAGTGGAGACTTTGCGGGGAAAAGAGTTTTATTTGTTGGTTATGGAGAGCAGGCGGAGATGTTAAATGAAAAGATTAATGATTTAGATTTATCAGATTGCTGCTATTATCTTGGTCCTAAAACACATCGAGAGTTGAGTGAATTATATAATCAAGCTGATATAATGATATTTCCTACTATGCTTTATGAAAGTTTAGGGCTTGTCGGGATAGAAGCTATGGCTTGTGGATGTCCTGTAATTGGTTCTGATATAGGTTGTTTGCCTGAATATATAAAGGAGGGAATAACAGGTTTCTTATTTGAGCCAGGGAATAGTCATGAGTTAGCAGAAAGGATTGTTGATTTTTATAAACTCACAGAGAAACAACGAAATACAATGAGATTAGAAGCAATAAGATATGTTGATAAATATGAATCTCGTAAGATCTCACAGGCATTGATAAATAAAATAAAAGAGATATAAACGTATTTATTATTAAATAAAAATGAATAAGGATCATTTGAAAGTAAAAGAAAGATTAGGATAGAGATGGTAACAGGGAATAAAATCCGTTTTTTGAATATTGATATTCTTGCTCTTACACAAAATAAACTTTTGCATGAGTTGAATGAAGGAGTTTTTTATACTCCCAATATTGATCACTTAGTAAAGCTTCAGCATGATCGGGAATTTTATAATATTTATCGACAAGCAGATTGGGTAGTGTCCGATAGTCAGATTTTATATTGGTTATCTAAATTACTAAAACATTCGCTACCTGAAGCAATTCCTGGGTCAAGTTTCTTTCCTGCATTTTACAATTATCATGCAAATGACCCTGATTGCCGAATATTTTTATTAGGTGCTGCTGAAGGAGTTGCTAGTAAAGCAATGGAAAATATAAATATGAAGGTAGGGAGACAAATTGTTGTCGGTGCTCACTCTCCAACTTTTGGTTTTGAAAAGGACGAAAAGGAATGCTGTGAATTGATTGACATAATAAATGCTTCTGGTGCAACTGTATTATTAGTAGGAGTGGGTGCTCCAAAACAAGAAAAATGGATAGCGAAATATCATAACCAAATGTTTAATATAAAACTTTTTATGGCTCTTGGAGCAACCATTGACTTTGAAGCTGGTAATATTAAACGTGCTCCTGTTTTGTTCCAGAAAATAGCAATGGAATGGTTCTATCGCTTCCTAAAAGAACCTAAGCGTCTTTTTAGGCGTTATTTTATAGATGATATTCGTTTTTTCTATTATTTTGTAAAACAATTGTTAGGATATTACAAAGATCCTTTTGAATAGTTGTGGCATAACATGCTTGTATATTAGCTATTTAGTTCCTACTCTTATATGATAAATAATTGAGTTATTTTTTACTGTGTATAAACCTATTTTTATATTGTTAATGTGAAATAAAAAATAGATCTATCTATGGAATCTTATTTATTGGGGGGATTGTGTTCCGATATTATTATGATACAAGAGAATATAAATATTTTAGTGGTATAAAATAAAATGTTGAGATGTAATTAGCACTTAGAGTGTTTGTATGTGAGATGAAGAGAATGTAGGTCCCTAGTTTCATGTTAACGCATGATTCTCCTACATTACATAGATTGGAATATGAGTACGACGGTACCTTTCCGGTCTATAACCCCGGCACCGGGGGGTATCCGGTGTTAATTTCCCACGATATCAACGGTCTGTGAAGATAGTTGATATTTTTATAAATAAAACAGCTACGGGAGACAGTATTACACTGCCTCCCGTAGCTGTTTATATATTAGAATACTCCTTTGTGCAGCTAAAGCACGGGCATTCCTTCATCGGATTCAAATCATGGTGCCCCACGATCAATGCTTTCGGAAACTGTCTGCGCAGTTCGCGTAATAGAGCCAGCAGGGAACCCCGTTGTTCAAGCGTTCGAGTATCCTTCGGGCAACAGTCAGCATCCAGTCCTCCTTCGTAGCAGATACCTATCGAGTGGGAGTTGTGGTTACGGCAGTGTGCCCCGACCTTTTCGAGAGGACGGCCACGGTGGATCTCTCCGTCGCGTGTAATGTAGAAATGATAGCCGATGTCGCGGAATCCCCGGTGGAGGATGTGATCCAGTCGGCAGGCTTCCGCCGAAAGGGATTTCCCCTCCGGCGTGGCACTGCAATGAATGATAATCAGTGTGATAGTTCTCATCAGTTTACATACAGCTTTGCACTCCGAGCACACCCCCTATGGCGGTGGCGACAGTAATGATAATTTTGAGAACCAGGCTCCATACGGAGCGGCGTGACGATGAATTGCTCATAATTTATTTTTTTAAGGTTAAGAAATTAGACTGACGGATCAGGAGTCACTCCACCGCCGCCCGGGTTGGGATTCGGCGTATTACCGGAACCACCTCCTTCGATAGTCGGCTTCTGATACTCCGCTTGCTGCTTCAGTTGGCTGTCGAGTTTCAGGTTGGTAGTCGAGAGGTTACCGGTGGCACGTGCTTTGAGGCGCATACCGGTGATATTCTTCTCCAACGAAAAATCCTCCAGCGTTTCGGCTGCCTTACTGCGGATTCCCACGCCGAAAATGGCGAGATCGTCAATTTTCACACTCTTGCCGTCGAGCAGTAATTCCTTGATACAGTCCACCATGTCGGTGAGTACACCTTTGATGACACCGCTCGAATACGGTGAATTGTGTTTCGACATGTGTTCGGCGAGCTTGGCCAGATCGAATGTCTCGTCGCTTACCGCACGGGCGAACCACTTGCCCGCATTCACACCTTTCTTCTGCTGGTTCTGATAGATTTTGTAACGAATCATAACACTATAAATTAAAGGGTTCAACATATTGTCGTGGGGAGCTGTTTCCCTTCCGACGATACAAAGATAACACCCCGTAATCCCGGAAAATCAGTTGTATACAATTGTATACGGTTGTTGTCGGTTAAGGGCAGTAACGGTCGGTTATTCAACGGAAAAGCGTAGGAAATGTGAAGGCTTTTTGTTACATTTGTAGCTAATAATTTAAAACTTATCCATTATGAAAGAATTCACGATACGTGCTTATGGACGCATGGAACTGGCGCAACTTTATTCTCCTGAACTGACCGATATTGCCGCATATCGAAAGATGAAGAAATGGATCGAACGGTGTCCCGGACTTCAGCAACGCCTGTATGATCTGGGCTACCAACCCGAACACCGTTCTTATACACCATTGGAGGTGAGAGTGATTGTGGATGCATTGGGAGAACCTTAGAGGGATTCGCTTTAGGATAACAAAAGCACCGCTTTAAGACAGCTAAAGCATAGCTTTACGTACTCTAAAGCTATGCTTTACGTCTTACAAGATACAACGTCTTACAACACACACTACTGTGGTTTCGGGTACAGCAGGTACACTTTTCCGGGGGCTCTCTTACGCACGCACACGCGCGCGAGCAATCATATAGTTTCCTTTGCCGTCTACGTGAACCAGATCTCCGTAGTCTACCAGACGTTTCAGCCAGATGAGCGCGGTGTTCTCCTTAATACCCATGACAGCTGCCTGCTCTCGTACCTGTTTGCGGGTAAACGTGGTCCCCAGTTTCATGAAGAAAAAATCACGCTCGACGTTTGCCCGGCGACTGATTTCTGTGGGAGGAAGGAAAGAAAGTATATGCATGGCATGGCAGTAGAGGGGCTCGGCAAGTTGGAGCACCGCTTTGAAATCATTCGGAGTGATCTTGACATCCCAGCGGGTGATGATGCCGTCTTTGATATTGTCATCAGGAATCTCCTTGTCCGGAGTCAGGAGAGGGGTCGAAGATGCCTTGAGTTGATAGGGCTGTGCGCTTTCGAGCGCACGCAATACAGCCACTTCCGCCATGATACGGCATGTGTTGACACCCAGACGGGCCACGAAACTATACATCTCATTCCCGTTGGCTATACCCGAACGGGTGAAAAGGGCAGAGAATAGAGTGTCAAATTCTTGTTTCTGCTCGTCGGTGAGCCGGAGTGTGTGGAGACCGTGTGCCTTCAGTAAGTCCAGTTTCTTTTTCCAATCCAATCCTATGGTGGTGAATATCTCTTCTATGTCTATGTCTCCTGTCGTAAACTGGCTTACCCACTGCCAGATACCGGGCATATAGTAGAACAGTTGGCGGGAGAAAAGCCCGTTTTCCGCCGAAGGGATGAGGGCTTTTACCTGCGCCGGAGTTCCGGAAAGCAGGACGGAGAGGTAGCTTTTTTTAATTTCCCGGTATTCCTGGTCGGTACGGCGGTTGTAAGACAAACGGTCGTGGTCGAATGCTTTGCGCAGGGTGTCGCTCCAGTGTCCGTAATCCGATCCTATGGCGGTGGACAGGGTATCCGCTTCGGACTCACAGATAAATCCTGTTCCGTTGGCGTCCATGATGTTTTGCAGAATACCGGTGCCGGTATTGTTGCCCGCGATGAGGAACATTTTGTTGGCCGGTATTTGCGGGGCGTCTATTTTAGAACGTTCTTTGCCCATTGCTTCGTAGGCGGCTTTGGCTTTTTTGTAGGCTTTTATTTCTTCGGCCCATTCGGCGCGGAGCTGGTCATGGATAGGATCCACAAGCAGCCGTATGGATGACAGGGCACTTTTTCCGGAAGCAGGGAGAGCTATAATGAAACTTTGCATGCAGGGGGACTGGAGTTTACCGCCATAAGGACACCGTACATACCGTTCCATGCAAGAACCCAGAGCGGTCAGTGCTCCCAATAGCATGACATCGTTCTGTGCGTCGGTGCTTCCGTAACTCATAATACGTTGCAGGAGTTCCGGCCAGTCGGCTGCCGGAAAGGTGGGTAGCGGCTGTTTGGGTTCGCTACCCGGCAACAGTTCCTCAGACTCCGGACTCTCGCTATTATATACCTTATTACGCGCGCACGTGTGTGCGGAAAGTTTTTGCGCTGTACCTACTGTACCTTTTGTACCTGTCCGGCTGTTTGCAACCTCCTCTTTGCGGACGGTAACTCCTGCCGCTTCGGCGAGATAGAACACCGTGCCCAGATGCATATCCCCATGATTGGCAGTGAGTGCGTTGGAGAATATCCGTTCGGCGTGTTCGCGTTGGTATTTGGCGGAAACCCGGCACAAGCGGTGGAAAAAGTCGCGTCCCTCTTCGCCGCAATCGGTTGCAATGGCGAACGCCAGGTGTACGTATTCGATGTAAGTGGGGGCAATGTCAGCCTTGGCTGTTTCTACTGCCTCCGTGAGGCGGCGTAATGATTCAAGTTCATTCATTTTTTTATAGATTGAGAATTAATAATGTTACGAAATAATGCATCCGGATCGTAATTGAGGAAACAGGCCCTTACGAGGTCTTTTCCCGAACAGTCCACGCCTTTCGAGGCATTTCTGCCAGAATTGTCAGGTTCCGGGCCGTATGCCATTTCGACATACTGCATGGCTTTGTTCATACTTTCCGTGATATTTTGTGCTTCGTCTTCGGGATACAGCGTTCCGGAAGGGACGAAAGCCTTCACTCCCCGGCCGCTCGGACTGACATACGTGAGCACGGGACAGAGGAAGGGATCATCGAATAGCAGACGGCGCATACTGACGGCTTCGTCGTAGGAGTCGAGGTTGTCCACATCTATCACGACCAGCCCGGAAGGGGATACGAAACACTTGCTGTTGCGGCGTGTGAAGGTGCCGCAGGGTGTCACGTAAGGCAGCAGTGTCGCTTTGGCAGTCCGCATGTCCGGAGCGTTGCGTACCTGAGCGGTCAGGAGTTTGAGATTCTCGTTGCAGGTAATCATTTGGAAGACCTGTTCCACGGAGACTTCGCAGAAGGGGAGGAGCGTGGGAGGAGTAACCATTCGTCCCTGTTCGTTCCTGACAGGAGCGATAGGTGGCATGAAATATGACATTCTGTACTGGTTTGGCATAATCTTTGTTGTTTACGGGTCAAAAACTTTTCTTCTTTCAAAACGTGCTTGATTTTCAAAACACGACGTGAAACTACGAAAAACAAAAAAATAGACGGTTCTGATATGTCAGAACCAATGTGAAAATAAATAACATACTAAGGTGTATTTTTAACAACTAATAGATATTGAACATGAAAAAGAACTTCAAACACGTCCTTCTAGGTACTTTTATCGATGAATCGCTTAAATGCGCAAACTTGACAATGACTCACTTATGCAAAGAAACCGGTATGGGGAAAGCCAGCTATGAGAATATAAAAAAGGGGAGGATATGAAACTGCACTACTACGAATCCATTCTGAACTTCTACTGTGACAGTCTGACAGAAGAGGAGCTGCTGGAGAAGATACGCGAATGGACACTGCGGTATCTCTGGTATAGAAAGAAGCGCGAGGAGGAGGAGGGTGGAAATGAGAATACCCGTGTGCGATAACGAATACACAAAAAAATAATGTTTGATTATACATAAAAAATACGGGGAATGCTTCGTAGTTCACAAATAATGATTAAATTTGCCGCGATTTGTAATGTTGAGTTTGCAAAATGACGAATAATACTATAAAGCATCTGGGTATTGTGGAAAACATACAGGGTTCTCATCTGTCGGTGAGGATCGTTCAGACATCGGCTTGCGCGGCTTGCAGCGTGAAGGGACACTGTTCCTCGGCAGACAGCAAGGACAAAATCATAGATATAATTGATACTGCTGCGGCTTCCTACCAGGTGGGGGAAAACGTAATGGTGGTCGGTGAAACGTCGATGGGAATGCAGGCGGTGGCCTTGGCATTCATTATCCCTTTCGTTCTTTTAATTTTTACATTGTTCCTTTTTATGGCACTGATAGAGAATGAACTGTATGCGGCACTTCTTTCTCTGGCTGTCCTTGTGCCTTATTACTACATTTTGTGGCTCAATAAAACGCGACTGAAACAAAAATTTTCATTTACTATAAAACCAATAAATAACTAAGAACATTATGAATTTGATTCTGATTGCAGTGATTTCATTGGGAGCGATAGCGCTCGTGCTGGCCGCTATTCTTTATGTGGCTTCCAAGAAATTTGCCGTGTATGAAGATCCGCGGATTGCCCAGGTAGGGGAAGTGTTGCCCCAGGCAAATTGTGGTGGATGTGGCTATCCGGGTTGTAGCGGTTTTGCCGACGCTTGCGTCAAAGCCGGCTCGCTGGATGGAAAATTCTGCCCCGTAGGCGGACAACCTGTCATGGCTAAAATTGCCGATATCCTCGGACTGGCAGCCGGAGAGGCTGAACCGATGGTAGCAGTGGTGAGATGTAACGGAACGTGTGCCAACCGTCCGCGTATTAATCAATACGACGGTGCTAAGAGTTGTGCTATTGCCGCTTCGCTGTATGGCGGAGAGACGGGTTGTAGCTACGGCTGTCTGGGTTGTGGCGACTGTGTGGCTGCCTGCCAGTTTGACGCTATCCACATGAACCCGGAAACGGGACTTCCGGAAGTCGACGAGGCGAAATGCACCGCTTGCGGCGCCTGTGTGAAGGCTTGCCCGAAAGCGATCATTGAAATCCGTCCGCAAGGCAAGAAGTCGCGCCGCGTGTATGTCTCTTGTGTGAATAAAGACAAGGGCGCTGTGGCACGCAAAGCTTGCACGGTGAGCTGTATCGGTTGCGGAAAGTGCGTGAAGACGTGTCCGTTCGAAGCTATCATGCTGGAGAACAACTTGGCTTACATCGATCCTGACAAGTGTAAATCTTGCCGGAAGTGCGTGGAAGTATGTCCGCAGAATACCATTATCGAGTTGAACTTCCCGCCGCGCAAACCGAAGGAAGAAGCTCCGGCTGCTCCGAAAGAAACGGTTACTCCAAAAGAAACGGCTGAGGCTCCGAAAGTAACAGAATAATAACAGAATAAAATACAGAATTGTATGTTAAAGACATTTTCAATTGGTGGAGTTCATCCACACGAAAATAAATTGTCGGCACATCAACCTATCATTACGGCGGAAGTTCCTGCGAAAGCGGTTATTCTGCTGGGCCAGCATATTGGCGCACCTGCCAAACCGGTTGTTGCGAAAGGGGATGTGGTAAAGGTAGGCACACGGATTGCCGAACCTGCCGGCTTTGTTTCGGCAGCAATTCATTCTTCGGTCAGTGGTAAAGTGGCGAAGATTGATACGATAGTCGATGCCAGCGGTTATGCGAAACCTGCTATTTTCATTGATGTGGAAGGTGACGAATGGGAAGAAACAATCGACCGCAGCAAGACACTGGTGAAAGAATGCGATCTTTCGGCGGAAGAAATTGTGAAGAAGATTGCCGATGCCGGTATCGTAGGTCTGGGCGGTGCTTGTTTCCCTACACAGGTAAAACTGTGTCCTCCTCCTTCTTTCAAGGCGGAATGTGTGATTATCAATGCGGTGGAATGTGAACCGTATCTGACTGCCGATCATCAGCTGATGCTGGAACACGCGGAAGAAATCATGGTAGGCGTGTCTATCCTGATGAAAGCCGTGAAAGTGAATAAAGCGTTTATCGGAATCGAGAACAATAAGCCGGATGCAATTCAGTTGATGACGAAGGTAGCTTCCAGTTATGCGGGTATCGAAGTGGTGCCTTTGAAGGTGAAATATCCGCAGGGAGGTGAAAAGCAGCTGATTGACGCGATCACCAAACGTCAGGTGGCAAGCGGTGCGCTGCCTATCTCTACGGGGGCTGTCGTGCAGAATGTAGGTACGGCTTTCGCTGTTTATGAAGCGGTGCAGAAGAACAAGCCGTTGTTTGAGCGCGTGATTACGGTGACCGGAAAGTCAGTGGCCCGTCCGTCCAACTTCCTCGCCCGTATCGGTACGCCGATGAAGCAGTTGATCGACGCTTGCGGTGGTCTGCCGGAAGACACGGGAAAGGTGATCGGCGGTGGTCCGATGATGGGTAAGGCGTTGGTGAACATCGACGTTCCTACTGCGAAGGGCAGTTCCGGCATCCTGATTATGAACCGGAAGGAAGCCAAGCGCGGGGAAGCACAAACCTGTATCCGTTGCGCGAAGTGCGTGAGCGCCTGTCCTATGGGACTGGAACCGTACTTGCTCGGAGCGTTGTCCGAAAACGGGGATTTTGAAACAATGGAAAAAGAAAGAATCATGGATTGTATCGAGTGCGGTTCCTGCCAGTTCACTTGTCCTGCCAACCGTCCGTTACTTGACTACTGCCGTCTGGGTAAAGGCAAGGTAGGCGCTATGATTCGTGCACGTCAAGCTAAAAAATAACGAATATGGAAAATAAATTAATCGTATCACTATCACCCCACGTTCATGGCGGAGACAGCGTACAGAAAAATATGTACGGCGTGCTGATTGCACTGATTCCGGCTTTTCTGGTGTCTCTCTACTTCTTCGGACTGGGTGCCCTGATTGTCACGGCTACTTCCGTGGCCGCTTGTTTGTTCTTCGAATGGGCAATCGGGAAATATTTACTGAAGAAACCTACCACGACAATCTGTGACGGCTCTGCTATCATCACAGGTGTGTTGCTGGCATTCAACTTACCTTCCAACCTGCCTGTATGGATCATCATTCTCGGCGCACTGTTTGCTATCGGTGTGGGAAAGATGTCTTTCGGCGGATTGGGCTGCAACCCTTTCAACCCGGCATTGGCAGGACGTGTGTTCCTGTTGCTTTCTTTCCCGGTGCAGATGACCAGTTGGCCGGTAGTCGGTCAGTTGACCGCCTACACGGACGCTACGACGGGAGCTACTCCGCTGGCATTGATGAAGCAGGCGATCTACGGCAATACGGACGCTTTAAGCCAGATTCCGGATGCGTTGAGCCTGTTGATCGGACAAAACGGCGGATGTCTCGGTGAAGTGAGCGCGCTGGCTCTGCTGATCGGTTTGGCGTATATGCTGTGGAAGAAAATTATCACATGGCATATTCCGGTATCTATCCTGGTTACCGTATTCGTGTTCGCAGGCATCATGCATCTGGCGGATCCTGAAAAATACGTGTCTCCGGTGCTCCAACTGCTTTCCGGTGGTCTGATGCTGGGTGCTGTCTTTATGGCAACCGACTATGTGACGTCTCCGATGAGCAAGAAAGGTATGCTGATTTATGGCGTTTGCATCGGTCTGCTGACAGTGGTGATCCGTCTGTTCGGCGCCTATCCCGAAGGTATGTCGTTCGCCATTCTGATAATGAATGCATTCACTCCGCTGATTAATACCTATTGTAAACCTAAACGCTTTGGGGAGGTAGCGAAGAAGAAATGAAAAAGTTACAATCATCTTTGAAAAATATGTTGCTGGTGCTGACGGGAGTGACTGCTGTCTCCGTCGCGTTGCTGGCTTATGTGAACGAACTGACGAAAGGGCCTATCGCCGAGGCGAACGCCAAGACGCTGAACGAGGCCCTGAAAAAAGTTCTTCCTGAATTTACGAACAATCCGGTGGCGGAAAGCGATACGATCTTCAGCGAGAAAGACGGCAAGAAGAATGTCGATTTCATTGTTTATCCGGCCAAGAACGGTGATAATATGGTAGGTACGGCTGTTGAAGCCAAGTCCATGGGATTCGGCGGCGAGCTGAAAGTGCTGGTTGGCTTTGACGCCGAAGGTAAAATCTACAACTACTCCCTGCTGGCTCATACGGAAACTCCGGGACTGGGTTCGAAGGCCGACAAATGGTTCGGTGCTTACGATCCTGCCAAGGGTGAACAGGCGGTGTCACACGAGGAAAGCACGAAGTCTATCCTGGGCATGAATCCGGGTGAAGCCGCACTGACGGTCAGCAAAGACGGCGGGCAGGTGGACGCCATTACCGCTTCTACGATTACCTCACGCGCTTTCCTGAATGCCGTGAATGCTGCTTATCAGGCTTACAAAGCCGGAGGGGGAGAAGTGAACGGAGCTACGGGTGCTACAACTAAAGTGGAACTTACTGATTCTATCAGTGCTAATTAAGAAAGGAGACAGATATGAATAACTTTAAAGTAATGATGAACGGGATTATCAAAGAGAATCCTACGTTTGTACTCCTGCTCGGTATGTGTCCTACGTTGGGTACTACTTCATCGGCTATCAACGGCATGGGTATGGGACTGGCCACCATGTTCGTGCTGATCTGCTCGAACGTGGTGATCTCACTGATTAAAAACCTGATTCCGGATATGGTGCGTATCCCTTCGTTTATTGTGGTGATTGCGTCTTTCGTGACGTTGCTCCAAATGGTGATGCAGGCATACGTGCCGGGACTGTACGCCACACTCGGCCTTTTCATCCCGTTGATCGTAGTGAACTGTATCGTGCTGGGGCGTGCCGAAGCTTTTGCCGCAAAGAACAATGCGTTGGCATCCATGTTCGACGGTATCGGTATGGGACTGGGCTTTACCATTGCCCTGACTTTGCTGGGTGCTGTCCGCGAATTTCTGGGAACAGGCAAGATCTTCGACCTGACTATCCTGCCGGAAGAATACGGAATGTTGGTGTTCGTACTGGCTCCGGGTGCTTTCATCGCCCTGGGATATCTCATCGCATTGATTAATAGTTTCAAGAAAGCTTAACTCTATTAAATAAGAAAAGAATATGGAATATATATTGATATTTATTTCGGCAATCTTTGTAAACAACATCGTGTTGTCGCAGTTCCTGGGCATCTGCCCGTTCCTGGGCGTTTCCAAGAAAGTGGAGACTGCAATGGGGATGAGCGCCGCGGTGGCTTTCGTGTTGACTATCGCTACCATTGTCACATTCCTCATTCAGAAGTTTGTGCTGGATGTGTTCGGACTGGGATACTTGCAGACGATTACTTTCATTCTGGTGATTGCCGGACTGGTGCAAATGGTGGAAATCATCCTGAAGAAAGTTTCCCCCGCCTTGTATCAGGCGTTGGGCGTGTTCCTGCCGTTGATTACAACCAACTGTTGTATCCTGGGTGTGGCTATCCTCGTGATACAGAAAGACTATGACCTGCTGACAGGAGTTGTGTATGCATTCTCCACCGCTATCGGTTTCGGTCTGGCACTGGTTCTCTTTGCCGGATTGCGCGAACAGATGAGCCTGGTGAAAGTTCCGAAAGGAATGCAGGGCACACCGATTGCATTGATTACCGCCGGCCTGCTCGCCATGGCATTCATGGGATTCTCCGGCGTGGTGTAAAGACTTACAGTTGATAATTTAATATAGGATTGGAAACCCTGCTGTATAACATACACAGAAATGGGTTTCCAATCCTTTTTTTAATACCTGACTGCCATTAATTCGTACTTTAATAGCCTTTTATTAAATAAAATGCCGGCAGATTATTGCATTTCCATTTTATTTCCTTAAATTTGTAGCTCAAACGACAAAAGCCGAAAAACTAACCATTTATTAAAGAATATGAAAGAAAGAATTTTAGTAACGGGCGGAACGGGATACATTGGTTCTCACACCGTAGTAGAACTACAGAACAGTGGATATGAAGTAATCATCATCGATAATTTATCTAACTCAAATGCCGACGTTGTTGACAATATAGAGAAAGTATCAGGTATTCGCCCTGCTTTTGAAAAACTGGATTGTTTGGATTTCGCAGGTCTGGATGCTATCTTTACCAAATATAAAGGAATTAAGGCGATCATTCACTTTGCAGCGAGCAAAGCGGTTGGAGAGTCTGTAGAGAAGCCGTTGCTTTATTATCGCAACAACCTGGTTTCACTGATCAACCTCCTCGAACTGATGCCGAAACATGGAGTGGAAGGAATCGTATTCTCTTCATCTTGTACCGTATACGGTCAGCCGGATGAATTGCCGGTAACGGAAAAGGCTCCGATCAAGAAAGCGGAATCTCCTTACGGAAATACAAAACAGATCAATGAAGAGATTATCCGTGATACGGTAGCTTCCGGTGCTCCGATCAATGCGATCATGCTGCGTTATTTCAACCCGATCGGTGCTCATCCTACTGCATTGCTGGGCGAACTTCCGAATGGCGTTCCTCAAAATCTGATTCCTTACCTGACTCAGACCGCAATCGGTATCCGTGAGAAACTGAGCGTGTTTGGCGATGATTATGATACTCCTGACGGTTCTTGTATCCGTGACTTTATCAATGTCGTTGACTTGGCTAAGGCACACGTGATCGCTATCCGTCGTATTCTGGAGAAGACACAGAAAGAAAAAGTCGAAGTGTTCAATATCGGCACGGGACGCGGAGTGTCTGTTCTGGAATTGATTAACGGTTTTGAAAAAGCTACCGGTGTTAAACTGAATTATCAGATTGTAGGACGTCGTGCTGGTGATATTGAAAAGGTTTGGGCTAACCCTGATTTTGCAAACCAGGAACTGGGTTGGAAGGCCGTGGAAACCTTGGAAGATACTTTACGTTCTGCATGGAACTGGCAATTGAAACTTCGTGAAAGAGGTATTCAATAAGATATATTTAATTATTTGTTGTAAAAACATGAAAATATAAACAAAATAGAAACAAATCGTGCATGCGATTTGTTTAATTGATGCAAGTCGACCTGAAGCTGTTTGTGAGTATGTGAATATACATGGATAGTACTTATACCTCCCCGGTATAGACAGGGAGATTGCATAGTAGTTTTGTCGTGTTTTATTTTGTGTTTGTGTTGTGACGGTACTACGACGTGAGTCGTGGTACCGTTTTTTGTTTATTCGTTTGGAGTAGGTTCTATTTTATAAAATATTTATGCCATATTGATTTATAATCCATAACTGTTTAGGGTTCTTCTTCAGATTTGGTGGTAATTTAATCAGTCGGTGGTATCTCCATTCCCCTCCTTCGGGGAAGGAGGGGTGGCTGAAAGCCGGGGTGGTAGGTGGATACACAATGCTGATAATAACCGACTTACGCATTCACCTACCACCTCCCCCTACGGGTACTCCTCCTTCCCGAAGGAGGAGAATGGAGAATACTATCGACTATCAAATTATTATTTTCCTAATTAATTTTACCACCAAATTTGAAGAAGAACCCTATTTAGTATTTTTTGTATCAAATGTGTTGAATATACAACCCGCTGCAAGTTGGGCTTCTAAGATTTGCAAAAGAGTCTATGTTGGTGAAGGACTATTCGCTTAGCGTACCTTTAAAACAAAAAGCATTAGTCCCCCAATCTATCTCCGGCAGTGTGGTGTCGGCGGCGAACAAGCCGAATACGGAAGAACCCGAACCGCTCATGGAGGCATAGATTGCTCCCTGGTGATAGAGCTCTTCTTTTATTTCTCCGATAACGGGGTATTGCGGGAAGACACTCGCTTCGAAGTCATTGATTAATGTATCTTTCCACTCTGCGACCGGACGACGGATAACCTCTCTGACCGGATATTCGGGACGGTGGGGGCGGATATTGGCGAAGGCTTCCCGGGTGGATACGAAAACATCCGGCTTCACAATCATAATCCGGTAACCTTTCAGGGATAGCTCTATCGGGGAGAAGATATTTCCGATACCTTCGGCGTAAGTCGGTGTGTTTTTGATAAAAAAGGCACAGTCGGCCCCCAGGGTAGCGGCGTAGTCCTCCAGTTGCTTGTCGGACAATTGGAGGTTGTAATGTTCATTGAGCAACTTCAACATAAAGGCGGCATCCGACGAACCGCCTCCCAGTCCGGCTCCTGAAGGGATATGTTTGTACAGATGAATCTCGACAGGAGGCAGGTGAAATTCCTTGTCTAATAACAAATAAGCTTTTACTACCAGATTATTTTCCGGATTGCCGGCTATTTCCATTCCGTGCTGGTGGAGCGTGAATTTCTGTTGGGCTTCGGGATTGGTTCTGATTTCCAAAGCGTCTTCGAGAGCGACGGGATAGAAAACAGTTTCCAGATTATGGTATCCGTCAGGACGTTTTTCCGTAATGGACAGCCCCAGGTTTATTTTGATATTCGGGAAAGTAATCATGGTGTTATCTATTTTTTATGCTACGATTATGTATTCGGGGGCAAAGTTACTAAAATCTTCATTTTTCCTTATTCATTCTTCATTATTATATTTTATCTTTGTCGTCCCGATTGAAAGAGGGCCTGTCGGAAAAGACCGCCCCAATCGAATCGTAAAATGATAAATCGTAAAAACAGAAACAATCCTAATGGCCGAACAGAAAAGAAATACCCGTAACACAAAGTCTGCTAAAGTACAACCGGTGAATGATTATGGTCGTATCCAACCGCAGGCACCTGAGTTGGAAGAAGCTGTATTGGGAGCTTTGATGATTGAGAAAGACGCTTATTCGTTAGTGAGTGAGATCCTTCGTCCTGAATCTTTTTATGAACATCGACATCAGTTAATCTATTCCGCTATAACCGACCTGGCTGTCAATCAGAAACCGGTGGATATCCTGACGGTGAAAGAACAGCTCAGTAAACGCGGGGAACTGGAGGAAGTGGGAGGTCCTTTCTATATCACCCAGCTGAGCAGTAAGGTGGCTTCTTCGGCGCATATTGAGTATCATGCGCGTATCATTGCGCAGAAGTCACTGGCACGCGAACTGATTACGTTTACAAGTAATATTCAAAGCAAGGCTTTTGATGAAACGCTGGATGTAGACGACTTGATGCAGGAAGCGGAAGGCAAGCTGTTTGAGATCTCGCAGCAGAACATGAAGAAGGATTACACGCAGATTAATCCGGTCATTGACGAGGCCTACAAACTGATTCAGAAGGCTGCGGCACGAACCGACGGTTTGAGTGGCCTTGAGAGTGGTTTTACGAAACTGGACAAGATGACTTCCGGCTGGCAGAATTCGGACCTTATTATTATTGCCGCCCGTCCCGCCATGGGTAAGACGGCTTTCGTGCTTTCCATGGCCAAGAATATCGCTGTGGACTTCCGGAATCCGGTAGCACTGTTCTCTCTTGAAATGAGTAATGTCCAGCTGGTCAACCGTTTGATATCGAATGTTTGTGAAATCGAGAGCGGAAAGATTAAGAGCGGGCAGTTGGCCGGACACGAATGGCAGCAGTTGGACTATAAACTGAAAAATCTGCTGGATGCACCGCTTTATGTGGATGACACTCCTTCTCTTTCGGTTTTCGAGCTCCGGACAAAGGCGCGTCGTCTGGTACGTGAACACGGGGTGAAAATCATTATTATCGACTACCTTCAGCTGATGAACGCGAGTGGTATGGCATTCGGCAGCCGTCAGGAAGAGGTGAGTACGATTTCTCGTTCGTTGAAAGGATTGGCGAAAGAGTTGAATATTCCGATCGTCGCACTGTCACAGTTGAATCGTGGAGTGGAGAGCCGTGAAGGTATCGACGGAAAACGTCCCCAGTTGAGTGACCTTCGTGAATCGGGAGCCATTGAACAGGATGCGGATATGGTGTGCTTTATTCACCGTCCGGAATATTACAAGATTTACCAGGACGATCGTGGTAACGACCTCCGTGGTATGGCAGAAATCGTGATTGCCAAGCATCGTAACGGTGCGGTAGGCGAGGTGCTGCTCCGGTTCAAGGGTGAGTTTACCCGTTTCTCGAATCCGGAGGACGATATGGTTATTCCGATGCCGGGCGAGACTGTCGGGCCTATGCTGGGGTCGAAGATGAATCGCGATAGTGTTGGTTCTGTCCCTCCGCCGCCGGCACCCGATTTTGAGCCGCAGTCGGGGAATCCGTTTGCGACACCGATAGGAGGAGACGGGCCGTTGCCTTTTTAGTCGTTACTTTATAGTCGTTACTTTATAGTTTTTACTATTGTAGATAAGTTTTCTGCATAGTTTCTCCTCCTTCTGGAAGGAGGAGTACCCGTAGGGGGAGGTGGTAGGAAAAATAATGATTTTACCTTTTTTTAAAATAAAGGAATATACCATGTTTCTACCTACCACCCCGGCTTTCAGCCACCCCTTCTTCCGGAAAGAGGGGAAACCATGCGGCAGGCAGTGTTACTCTGTGGTGAAATAACTCTCAATTTTCTTTCAAACCTTTTCGGTCAACCGAAAAAACTTATTAACTTTGCAAATCTTTTTGAGAAACAATAAAAAATTAATTATATGAATATCTCTTATAACTGGCTGAAAGAGTATGTCAACTTCGATTTGACGCCTGATGAAACGGCGGCTGCGCTGACATCAATCGGCCTGGAAACAGGTGGTGTGGAAGAAGTACAAACCATTAAAGGCGGTTTGGAAGGGCTTGTAATCGGCGAAGTGCTGACTTGCGTTGAACACCCTAACTCTGATCATTTGCACATTACGACTGTCAACCTGGGAGACGGCGAACCGGTACAAATCGTTTGCGGAGCCCCGAATGTGGCTGCCGGACAAAAAGTAGTAGTGGCTACCTTAGGTACGAAACTCTATGACGGTGACGAATGTTTTACGATCAAAAAATCAAAAATCCGTGGGGTGGAATCTACCGGCATGATCTGTGCCGAAGATGAAATCGGTATCGGTACGGACCATGCGGGCATTATCGTTTTGCCGGCAGAAGCTGTTCCGGGTACGCTCGCCAAGGATTATTATAATATCAAGAGCGACTACGTGCTCGAAGTGGACATCACGCCCAACCGTGCTGATGCGTGCTCACACTATGGCGTAGCCCGCGACTTGTATGCTTATCTCATTCAGAACGGCAAACAGGCTACTCTGCAACGTCCTTCGGTAGACGCCTTCAAGGTGGAAAACCACGACCTGGATATTGAAGTGACAGTAGAGAACAGCGAGGCTTGCCCGCATTATGCCGGTGTGACCGTGAAAGGAGTGACCGTGAAGGAAAGCCCCGAATGGTTGCAGAATAAACTGCGTCTGATCGGCGTGCGTCCTATTAATAATGTAGTGGATATCACCAATTATATCGTTCATGCTTTCGGTCAGCCGTTGCACTGCTTTGATGCAGGCAAGATAAAAGGCAACGAGGTGATTGTGAAGACAATGCCCGAGGGTACTCCGTTCGTCACACTGGACGAAGTGGAACGCAAGTTGAACGAACGCGACCTGATGATCTGCAATAAAGAAGAAGCGATGTGCATTGCCGGTGTGTTCGGCGGACTGGATTCCGGTTCTACCGAAGCTACGACGGATGTGTTCATCGAGAGCGCCTATTTCCACCCGACATGGGTGCGCAAGACTGCCCGCCGTCACGGACTGAATACGGACGCTTCTTTCCGCTTCGAACGTGGTATCGACCCGAACGGAGTGATATACTGCCTGAAACTGGCTGCTATCATGGTGAAAGAATTGGCAGGAGGCACGATCTCTTCTGAAATTAAAGATGTGTTTACTGCTCCTGCGAAGGATTTCGTAGTGGAACTGAATTACGGGAAGGTGCATTCACTGGTAGGTAAAGTGATTCCGGTGGAAACAATCAAGAGTATTGTAACCAGCCTCGAAATGAAGATCACCAACGAAACTGCCGAAGGGCTGACATTGTCGGTTCCTCCTTATCGTGTGGACGTGCAGCGTGATTGTGACGTAATCGAAGATATTCTCCGCATCTACGGATATAATAATGTGGAAATTCCGTCTACGCTGAAGTCGAGCCTGACTACAAAAGGAGAAAATGATAAATCAAATAAATTGCAGAACCTGGTTGCAGAGCAACTCGTGGGTTGCGGATTCAATGAAATATTGAATAACTCGCTGACTCGCGCCGCTTATTATGACGGACTGGAAGCTTATCCGTCCAACCGTCTGGTGATGTTGCTGAATCCGTTGAGTGCGGACTTGAACTGTATGCGCCAGACTTTGTTGTTCGGCGGACTGGAAAGCATTGCGCATAATGCCAACCGTAAGAATGCGGATCTGAAATTCTTTGAATTCGGTAACTGCTACTATTTCGATGCCGACAAGAAGAATCCGGAAAAGGTGTTGGCTCCTTATACGGAAGACTATCATCTGGGCTTATGGGTGACCGGCAAGAAGGTGGTTAACTCGTGGGCACATCCGGATGAGAGCAGTTCGGTGTATGAACTGAAAGCTTACGTGGAGAATATCCTGAAACGCTTGGGACTGGATTTGCACAATCTGGTTGTAGGTAATCTGACTGATGACATTTTTGCTGCGGCACTTTCTGTACATACCAAGGGAGGCAAGCGTCTCGCATCGTTCGGCGTGGTGACTAAGAAACTGCTGAAGGCATTTGATATTGACAATGAAGTATATTATGCTGACTTGAACTGGAAGGAGCTGATGAAAGCGATCCGTTCGGTGAAGATCAGCTACAAGGAAATATCCAAGTTCCCGGCCGTGAAACGTGACCTGGCATTGTTGCTTGACAAGAATGTGCAGTTTGCCGAAATCGAGAAGATCGCTTATGATACGGAGAAAAAGTTGCTGAAAGAAGTGGAACTCTTTGACGTATACGAAGGCAAGAACCTGGAACCGGGCAAGAAATCGTATGCAGTCAGTTTCCTGCTTCAGGATGAAAGCCAGACTCTGAACGACAAGATGATTGATAAGATTATGTCGAAACTGGTGAAGAATCTGGAAGATAAACTGGGTGCTAAACTTAGATAAACTTTAAATTTCAATCTAAAAATATAAACCAATGGGAAGAGCATTTGAATATAGAAAAGCCGCAAAGTTGAAACGGTGGGGCCACATGGCTAAAACATTTACAAGACTGGGTAAACAGATTGCCATTGCTGTGAAGGCTGGTGGTCCGGAACCTGAAAATAACCCGACATTGCGTTCGGTAATCGCTACTTGTAAGCGTGAGAATATGCCGAAAGACAATATCGAACGTGCTATCAAAAACGCATTGGGTAAAGACCAGAGCGACTACAAGAGCATGACTTACGAAGGATACGGTCCTCACGGAATTGCTGTTTTTGTGGATACGCTGACTGATAATACAACCCGCACGGTGGCTGATGTACGCTCCGTATTCAATAAATTCGGCGGTAACCTCGGAACTATGGGTTCTCTGGCTTTCCTTTTCGACCATAAGTGTATGTTCACTTTCAAAATCAAGGAGGGCATGGATATGGAAGAATTGATCCTTGACCTGATTGACTACGACGTGGAAGATGAGTACGAACAGGATGATGAGGAAGGTACAATCACGATCTACGGAGATCCGAAAAGCTATGCCGCTATCCAGAAACATCTGGAAGAATGCGGATTCGAAGATGTCGGTGGAGACTTTACTTATATCCCGAACGACTTGAAAGACGTGACGCCGGAACAACGTGAAACTTTGGATAAGATGATCGAACGTCTGGAAGAGTTTGACGATGTGCAGACTGTTTATACGAACATGAAACCGGAAGGCGGAGAAGAAGAATAAACAGGCCATGGAATATGTTTATAAAACTCAGGGGACTTGCAGCACGAACATCGAACTGAACGTGGAAGACGGTGTAGTGAAAGAGGTGGCCTTCTGGGGAGGATGTAACGGTAATCTTCAAGGAATTTCACGCCTGGTGAAAGGCATGAAGGTAGAAGAAGTGATAAAGAAACTTGAAGGGGTTCGTTGCGGTGGCAGACCGACGTCTTGTCCCGACCAACTATGCCGTGCATTGCATGAAATGGGATATTGATTGACAATTTTTTTGTTCTTAATAGTTGATTGTAAGCCTTCGGCAAATTGTTTTTGCCGGGGGCTTCTTTTATTGTTCGGCAAAAAGCTTCTGTATGTCTTTCGGTTCTTTTCCGAATTTGTCGGTATTTTGAACTAAAATGGATTGTCAATCGTTACTTTATAAGTATATTTGTACTGGATAAACTATTATGCAAAGATGAAGAATATTTTTCAAGACTTAAAACGAAAAGATCATAAGCGATATCTGGGCGGACTGGATCTCTTTAAATATATCGGACCGGGACTTTTGGTTACTGTGGGTTTTATTGATCCGGGAAACTGGGCTTCCAATTTTGCCGCAGGTTCTGAATTCGGGTATTCGTTACTTTGGGTGGTCACCCTGTCTACTATCATGCTGATCGTTCTTCAACATAATGTTGCCCACCTGGGGATTGTCACCGGGCTCTGCCTCTCGGAAGCGGCCACTAAATACACTCCCCAATGGGTATCCCGTCCTATACTCGGAACGGCGGTGCTGGCTTCCATTTCCACTTCTTTGGCGGAAATCCTGGGCGGTGCCATTGCATTGGAAATGTTGTTGGATATTCCTATTATATGGGGGGCTGTGCTGACAACGCTTTTTGTCTCCATTATGCTTTTCACCAACTCTTACAAAAAGATCGAGCGTTCCATTATCGCATTCGTCTCGGTGATCGGGCTGTCGTTTATTTATGAGTTGTTTCTGGTGGATATTGACTGGCCGGCCGCAACGGTGGGGTGGGTCACTCCGGCTTTCCCGAAAGGAAGTATGCTGATTATTATGAGCGTACTGGGGGCGGTGGTAATGCCGCATAACCTGTTCCTGCATTCGGAAGTGATACAGAGCCACGAGTACAATAAAAAAGATGACGCCTCTATCAAGAAGGTGTTGAAATACGAGTTGTTTGATACGCTTTTTTCAATGATTGTGGGCTGGGCTATCAATAGCGCGATGATTCTGCTGGCGGCTGCCACTTTCTTTAAAAGCGGCATTCAGGTGGAGGAATTGCAACAGGCTCAGTCATTGCTGGAACCGCTGTTGGGAAGTAATGCGGCAATCGTGTTTGCACTGGCTTTGCTTATGGCGGGCATTTCGTCCACTATCACAAGCGGAATGGCGGCAGGTTCTATCTTTGCCGGTATTTTCGGCGAGTCTTATCATATCAAGGACAGTCACTCGCAGGTAGGCGTGCTCTTGTCTTTGGGAATTGCCCTGTTGTTGATTTTCTTTATCGGAGATCCTTTTAAAGGACTGATTATTTCGCAGATGATACTCAGCATCCAATTGCCTTTCACGGTATTCCTGCAAGTGGGGCTGACCTCCTCGCGGAAGGTAATGGGAGAGTATGTCAATAGCCGTTGGAGCACATTTGTGCTGTATGCCATTGCGATTATAGTATCGGTACTGAACATCATGCTGCTATTCTCCTGAAATGAACATGAATTAAAAATATAGAATGATGAAGATTATTACTTATAATGTAAACGGGCTTCGTGCTGCCGTATCTAAAGGACTGCCGGAGTGGCTGGAGCAGGAGAATCCCGATATTCTTTGTCTGCAAGAGACAAAACTGCAACCGGACCAGTATCCGGGAGAGGTGTTCGAAGCATTGGGCTATAAGTCCTATCTGTATTCGGCACAAAAGAAAGGATATAGCGGAGTGGCTTTACTTACGAAGCAGGAACCGGATCACGTGGAGTACGGAATGGGTATGGAGGCATACGACAATGAGGGGCGTTTTATACGTGCGGACTTTGGAGATTTGTCCGTGGTCAGTGTTTATCATCCTTCGGGGACAAGCGGGGATGAGCGTCAGGCTTTTAAAATGGTGTGGCTGGAAGACTTTCAGAAGTATGTGCTGGAGTTGCAGAAGTCTCGTCCGAACCTGATTCTTTGCGGTGATTATAATATTTGCCACGAGCCGATTGATATTCATGACCCTGTCCGGAACGTAAAGAACAGTGGTTTCCTTCCCGAAGAACGGGAATGGATGACCCGTTTCCTTGCAGCGGGATTCATTGATTCTTTCCGTATGCTTTATCCGGAAAAACAGGAGTATACCTGGTGGAGTTACCGTTTTAACTCGCGTGCCAAGAATAAGGGTTGGAGAATCGACTATTGCATGGCCAGTGAACCGGTCCGCCCGTTACTGATGAGCGCACGTATCTTGAATGACGCCATGCATTCGGACCACTGTCCGATGATGTTGGAAATAAAAAACACGAAATAGTTTATGGAAGAAGATAGAATACAAAAAGCGGTGGAGCTTTTTAAGAGCGGATACAATTGCTCACAGTCTGTTGTGGCTGCTTTTGCCGATATGTACGGATTTACACAGGAACAGGCATTGCGTATGGCCGCCTCTTTCGGCGGAGGAATAGGACGCATGCGCGAGACGTGCGGGGCTGCGTGCGGGTTGTTTCTGGTGGCCGGCCTGAAAACGGGGGCTACGGAGGCGGCAGACCGGGAAGGAAAAGCTGCCAATTATGCGGTAGTGCAGGAACTGGCAGCCGAATTTAAAAAACGTAACGGCTCTCTGATTTGTGCGGAATTGTTGGGATTAAAGAAAAAAGAACCGGTTTCCACTATTCCGGAAGAACGTACAGCTCAGTATTATAGCAAACGCCCGTGCGCAAAAATGGTGGAAGAAGCGGCAAGAATCTGGGTGGAATATCTCGAAAAACACCCTAAATGAAGGAAAAAATGCTTTTTTTATTACAAAATCAGTAAAAAAACACTCAATAAAGTGTTCTATAACATAAAAATATCTATCTTTGTCCCCGAAATAAAATCTGAAAGTCGTCGGACAGGATGATTTGAAGCATGTCTAACTAAAATTTCAAAGCAAATGTTGAAAGAAAAAGCAGGTGTAATCGCAGGTACTATCTGGAATGCACTGAACGAAACAGAAGGAATGACTGCCAAGCAATTGAAAAAAGCAACTAAATTGGTTGACAAAGATTTGTTCCTCGGACTTGGCTGGTTATTGAGAGAAGACAAAGTCTCTGTGGAAGAAGTGGAAGGTGAACTCTTCATCAAATTGATCTAAGCGAGCAATCACTTAAGCAATAAAAAAATGCGTTGGTACATTGTCATAATGTTATCAACGCATTTTTTTATATTCCGCCATTTACGTATCTTTGCACACCAAAAAGATAAAATAATAAGAATTCAGCATGAAGAATATACGCAACTTTTGCATTATTGCTCATATCGACCACGGTAAGTCAACCCTGGCCGACCGCTTGTTGGAGTTTACCAACACCATTCAGGTGACCACGGGGCAGATGCTTGATGATATGGACTTGGAGAAGGAAAGAGGGATCACGATCAAAAGCCATGCTATCCAAATGGAGTATAACTATAAGGGGGAGAAGTATGTACTCAACCTGATTGATACTCCGGGGCACGTGGACTTTTCGTATGAGGTGTCCCGTTCCATTGCCGCTTGCGAAGGTGCATTGCTGATTGTCGATGCATCGCAGGGAGTACAGGCACAGACGATCTCCAACCTGTATATGGCTATTGAACACGACCTTGAGATTATTCCCGTTATCAACAAATGCGATATGGCCAGTGCCATGCCGGAGGAAGTGGAGGATGAGATTGTGGAACTGCTGGGTTGCAAGCGGGAAGAAATTATCCGCGCATCCGGTAAGACGGGTATGGGAGTGGAAGAAATCCTGGCAGCCGTTATCGAACGTATCCCGCATCCCGAAGGGAATGAGGAAGCACCGTTACAGGCTTTGATTTTCGACTCTGTATTCAACTCTTTCCGTGGAATTATCGCTTATTTCAAGATTGAGAACGGAGTGATCCGTAAAGGTGACAAAGTGAAGTTTTTCAATACCGGCAAGGAGTATGACGCCGATGAGGTGGGGGTGCTGAAAATGGAACTGGTTCCCCGGAATGAACTTCGCACGGGAGATGTAGGCTATATCATCTCCGGTATCAAGACTTCGAAAGAGGTAAAGGTGGGAGACACCATTACCCATGTGGCTCGTCCGTGTGACAAGGCGATTGCGGGTTTTGAGGAAGTAAAGCCTATGGTATTCGCCGGGGTCTACCCGATTGAGGCGGAAGATTTTGAAGACTTGCGTGCTTCTCTGGAGAAATTGCAGTTGAACGACGCTTCCTTGACTTTCCAGCCCGAATCATCGTTGGCGTTGGGCTTCGGTTTCCGTTGCGGTTTTCTCGGGTTGCTTCACATGGAGATTGTGCAGGAACGTCTTGACCGTGAGTTTGATATGAATGTGATTACTACGGTGCCTAACGTATCTTACAATATATATGACAAGCAAGGCAATATGAAGGAGGTGCATAACCCCGGTGGTATGCCTGATCCGACGTTGATAGATCACATTGAAGAACCGTATATCAAAGCGTCTATTATTACAACGACCGATTATATAGGTCCGATCATGACGCTCTGTCTGGGCAAGCGCGGGGAACTGCTTAAACAGGAATATATTTCCGGCAACCGGGTGGAGATATATTACAATATACCTTTGGGGGAAATTGTGATTGACTTCTATGACCGCCTGAAAAGTATTTCGAAAGGATATGCGTCGTTCGATTATCATCCGAACGGTTTCCGTCCCTCGAAACTGGTCAAGCTGGATATCATGCTGAATGGTGAGCCTGTGGATGCGCTTTCTACACTGATCCACTTTGACAATGCGTATGATATGGGACGCCGGATGTGTGAGAAGTTGAAGGAACTGATTCCCCGCCAGCAGTTTGAGATTGCTATTCAAGCCGCTATCGGGGCGAAAATTATTGCCCGCGAAACGATTAAGGCGGTTCGCAAGGATGTGACTGCCAAATGTTATGGCGGTGACGTGAGCCGTAAGCGCAAGCTGCTTGAAAAGCAGAAAAAAGGTAAAAAACGAATGAAACAAATTGGCAACGTGGAAGTGCCGCAGAAAGCCTTCCTCGCAGTATTAAAACTGGATTAAAAAAAAGAACCGCAAGCAGTTTTTTCAGAGAGGTTTTCTGAACAAATTGCCTTGCGGTTAGTTTTTTAATACACCAGGTGATTGCTTTCTGTCTGCAGAGCTTTCCTTGGCAATCACTTTTGGAGAAAAAACAACTAGAAATATGAGAAAAGTTCTGTCTTTTTCGGGCTTCCTGATGTTGGGGCTCGTCGTATCGCAATTCCTGCCGGTGATAGCAGGTGAGGGGTATGGAACCGTGAAGTCCATATCGAATATACTACTCTATGTATGTCTTAGTTTTATAATGATTAATGTGGGCCGGGAATTTGTGCTCGACAAGTCCCGCTGGAAAAGTTATGCCGAGGATTATTTTATAGCAATGGCTACTGCTGCTTTGCCTTGGTTTATGATTGCTATCTACTATGTGTTTATCTTGCTTCCGCCTGACTATTGGAATAGTTGGGAGGCATGGAAAGAGAACCTGCTGTTGAGCCGTTTTGCCGCTCCGACATCAGCGGGAATCTTGTTTACCATGCTCGCCGCTATCGGGCTGAAGTCCAGTTGGATTTATAAGAAGATTCAGGTATTGGCTATTTTCGATGATTTGGATACGATCATCCTGATGATTCCTCTCCAGATCATGATGATCGGATTGCGCTGGCAGTTGATTATTGTCGTGGTGATTGTGTTTATGCTGTTGGCCGCCGGTTGGCAACAGTTGAATAAATACGACTGGCGTCAGGACTGGAAAGCGATCCTGTTCTATTCGGTTATCATATTTCTGGCTACGCAGATACTCTATCTCGGTAGCAAGGAGCTGTACGGAGAGGCGGGAAGTATCCATATTGAGGTGCTGCTTCCGGCATTTGTATTGGGTATGATTATGAAGCATAAGGAACATGACACGCCTGTGGAACGGAGAGTTTCTACCGGAATCTCTTTCTTCTTTATGTTCCTGGTAGGAATGAGTATGCCTCATTTTATCGGAGTCAATTTTGCGGAAACGCACTCGGGGGCATATTCGGTGACAGGTTCCCAGGAAATGATGTCGTGGGGGATGATTCTGTTTCATGTGGTAATTGTTTCTTTGTTGTCGAACGTGGGAAAGTTATGTCCTATGTTTTTCTATCGTGACCGGAAGCTGAGTGAACGACTGGCACTTTCTATCGGTATGTTTACCCGTGGTGAAGTGGGGGCCGGAATTATTTTTATCGCATTGGGATATAATTTGGGAGGTCCGGCATTGGTAATTTCTGTACTTACTTTAGTACTGAACTTGATTTTGACCGGAATATTTGTTCTTTGGGTGAAAAAACTGGCTTTAAGGAGCTATACTGATTAAATAAACTCTCTATACCCTATTATTTCCGGTAGTTATTATATGGAAATAATAGGGTATGGAACTGATCTACTAATAAGAATAGTTAAATAACTGTTTTATTTAGTTGAATAACTGCATCTTTTAGTTGTTTGTTCGATATTAAATACTATATTTGTGGCGTTATACTTGGTGAGTTAAACCGAAAATATAGAAATGTATGAAACGATTGACAGCAAAAGAAGAAGAAATAATGCGTATTTTCTGGGAAAACGGCCCGATGTTTGTTCGCGGACTATTAGCTTATTATGAAGATCCCAAACCGCATTATAATACCGTTTCCACTCTTGTGCGCGGGTTGGAGGAGAAAGGATTCGTAGGTTATACGCCTTATGGAAATACTTATCAATATTATGCACTTGTTTCGGAGAAGGAGTATAAAAGTTCTGCTCTTAAAGAAGTGATTTCTCAATACTATAATAATTCGTATGTCAATGTTGTGTCTTCTTTTATTGAAGAAGAAGGATTGTCTGTTGATGAGCTTAAAGCACTCATTGACCAGATTCAACGAGGGAAAAACGAAAAATAGTTTTTGCAATAATAGTTGGGAAACGCACTATTGATAAAAAGATGTCATTACTATGGGAGACTTATTGTTTTATCTGTTGAAATCCGGATGTTACCTGATAATATTCTATCTGCTCTTTAAATTATTAATGAGCGGAACTACTTTTTTTCGCTTCAACCGGGTGACTATATTGGCGGGGATCATAGGATGTATGTTTCTCCCTTTGATAGAATTTACCACTCAAGAGGAGACATTTTTAACTGTTCCTTTACAAACGATTCAGGGGATTTTTGTTGAGCAGGCGGACGGCATATTTTGGGACACAATGTTTTGGGTTCGGCCGCAAGTGGACGAAACCGGAAATATGCAGGCTATAAATTGGTGTCCTATTGCTTTGGGATATGTTTATCTGGCAGGCGGGCTGTTTGTTTTGTGCAGGATTTTGCTTTCCTTTTATCGGATGTTCCAGCTTATACGGAACGGAAAGAGGCGCTCCTATGGGAAGTATAAACTGATTGTAGTATCGGAACCTATTTCATCTTTTTGCTGGGGAAAATATATTGTTGTTTCCGTATCCGACTACTCACAACAGTCGACAGACGGGATCTTACTCCATGAGACGATGCATTTACGTTATCGGCATACACTCGATTTATTATGTATGCAGTGTTTGTTAATTCTTTATTGGTTCAACCCGGCCATTTGGCTGCTGAAACGGGAATTGCAGGAAGTACATGAGTTTGAAGCGGATAATGGGGTGCTTAATACAGGCATTGATGCAACGAGATATCAACTTTTATTGGTGAAAAAAGCTGTTGGTACAAGGCTCTACTCTATGGCCAACGGTTTTAATCACTCTAAACTTAAAAAACGTATTACTATGATGTTAAAAGAAAGAACCAATCGGTGGGCACGGTTGAAACTATTGTTTGTGGTGCCTGTAATGGGTGGAGCGCTTTATGCGTTTGCACAGCCGGAAGTGAAAGAAGACTTAGGACTAAATACGGTCCGGGAAGTATTGCAATCAAAAACCGGAGAAGATCAGGATATCTTCAAGTTTGTTGATGATGAAATGGAGGCATATTATAATCGTTCTCCTAAGAATGCGGAGCTGAAATATAAGATTCGGGAGCGACAGGCGCATATCGTAAAAGTAGATGCTAATGGACAATTGACTTTGAACAATAAAACGATTGCTAAGGAAGACCTGAAAGAGGTACTTAAAAAAACAATGGTGGAACATAAGCGCCTGGCAAAAGAAAAGTATAACAGTACAGAGGATCAAGTGGGAGGGGTCTTGTTTTCTCCTGATACTCCTAAAGAACAGGTAAAAGACTTGTTGTCTGTTATGCGGGATGCTTTTGTTGAAATTCGGGCTGATATTGCCCGAGCATCGGGAAATAACAGTAAGGAATACCTTGATAAAGAATTTCCTATTTTGATTGGTTATGGCGATATTTCTATCAAGGATAGAAAGAAAAATCCATATAATAATTCTACTACAATGAAGATTACCGGCATTCATCTTAAATTACTCTCTGCCGCAGGCAAAGTAGAGAAAGAAATAACGAATTTTACTCTGGCTGAATTGGAGAGAGATTTGAAAGATTTCTGTACATTACAGGGAGATAAGAAGAATGAGATTACTGTCAGTATGAAGGTGGATAAGGGATGTGAAATGGGAATAGTGACCGATGTGAAGACAGTTCTCCGGAATAATTATTTGTTAAAGTTGAACTATCAATAAAATACTTATTTCTCCACTGATAATAGTTGGAGACTGCATAGTTAGAGATCGCAAAGTTAGAGACTACTGGAGTAATAACAGAATGACAAGTCGGTAGTATTTAAAACTCTCCTCCTTCAGGAAGGAGGAGTACCCGTAGGGGGAGGTGGTAGGTGAATGCATGAATTGTTTATTATCAGCATTGTGCATCTACCTACCACCCCGACTTATTATACACGCCCTCTAGCATTCAAGAAAGATATTCCTAACAAATTCGTTTTAGCGCTATTTTTTTCGGATTAGTCAAATAGTTCCCCGTCTTCTTCGATTGGAAGTATTTTCCGGCTTTCTTCATGTGGTAATTGTTCTACTTGACGTAGCTTCCGTTCGATAGCACGGGTTCGTTTGCCCATAACTTCTTCAAGCTGGTCACCGGCATTTTGCAGGTTCTTTTGTACTTTCTCAAGCAGTCCGCCGAATTTGCTGAATTCGGTTTTTACAGCTCCCAATACAGTCCAGACTTCTCCGGTACGTTTCTGAATGGCTAAGGTACGGAAACCCATTTGAAGGCTGTTCAGAATGGCTCCTAAAGTAGTCGGGCCTGTTACGACGATTTTGTATTCCTTCTGAAGTGTTTCGACAAGGCTTGTCCGTCGGATAACTTCTGCATAGATACTTTCGAACGGTAAAAACATGATTGCGAAATCTGTGGTAAAAGGAGGGTCGACATATTTGTCGTGAATATCCTTTGCCATTTTTTTAATGGTGTTTTCCAGTTGTTTGCCGGACGATTCGATCAAAGCGGTATCTCCCGCTTCGAAAGCATCGTAATACTGTTCGTATATGTCTTTGGGGAATTTGGCATCAATCGGGAGATAGACCGTGCTGTTCACATCGTCTTTTCCCGGCAGTTTGATAGCAAATTCTACAAACTCCGTTCCGCTTTTCTTCGTTTTGACATTGGCGTCGTATTGTTCCGGGCTCATCATTTGCTCCAGTAATGCACCTAACTGTACCTCACCGAATGTTCCCCGCATTTTTACGTTGCTCAGTACCTTCTTCAGTCCGCCGACATCCTGGGCCAGAGATTTCATTTCTCCCAGACCTTTCTGCACATTTTCCAGTTGCGAACGGACAATCTCAAATGACTGCCCAATTCGTTCGTTCAACGTTTTTTGCAACTTTTCTTCAACCATTAGACGCATATCATCCAAGCGTTTCTCGGTCGATTTAATCAGTGTTTCCTGTTGGCGGGCCATTGTGTCGAATTTCTGCCGTTGTAATTCTCCTGTGGTCATCATATTCTTGTGGAGGACATCCTGGAGTTGCTGCATATTCTGATTTAATACTTGCGTCATTTCCATGCGCAACTCCCGGATACTTCGGTTCAGTTCTTCCCGGTTTTCTTGCATTTGTTGCCGTAAGGCTGCTTGCAGTTGTTCCGCTTGATTTTGGTTGTTGCCTTTCGTTAGTGATAGTACAAGTAATACTATCACTAATACGGCGATAACAATAAGTAAAATCGATTCCATTTAATAAGTCAGGATTTCATTTCCGGTTTCAGTAATCAGAATCATATTCTCCCATTGGGCAGAGGGCAATCCGTCATCTGTGCAGACAGTCCAGCCGTCAGCTTCGTCGACAAACACTTCATAGGTTCCCATATTAATCATCGGCTCAATGGTGAAAGTCATTCCCGGTACGATCATCATGCCTGTTCCCCGGCGTCCGAAATGCTCTACATCCGGTTCTTCATGGAATTTCATGCCTACACCGTGTCCGCAGAGGTCGCGCACGACGCTGAATCCGTTTTTCTCGGCATGTTCCTGAATAGCGGCACCCACATCGCCCAGTTGTTTCCAAGGTTGTGCGGCGGCAATACCAATTTCCATACACTCTTTCGTCACTTGGACCAGTTTGCGCATTTCGGGACTTACGTCGCCGATCATAAACATGCGGGAGGCGTCAGAGAAGTATCCATTGTAAATGGTAGAGACATCCACATTGATAATATCTCCGTTTTTCAGGATTTCATTCTTGTTGGGTATCCCATGGCATACTACGTCGTTAATGCTTGTACAGACACTCTTGGGGAATCCTTCGTAATTGAGGGGAGCAGGAACGGCTCCGTGACCGGTTGTGAAATCATACACTAGTCTGTCAATTTCCTCGGTAGACATTCCCTCACGGATATTCTCCGCGATATGATCCAATAATGCAGTGTTGATTTTGGCACTTTCACGTATTCCTTCCAGTTGTTCGGGGGTACGGAGCACTTTACGGGGCGGAAGTTTGTATCCTTGTTTTCTATATTTCTGTATTTTGTCTTCTACTGCTGCCGGATAATTGGAGGGGGTAAACCGGAATCCCTTGATAAAGTTTTTCATTATTATATGATGTTATTTAATCGTTCTACAAAGGTAGAGAATAAAATGGAAGTTGTGTCTCCTTGGCTTCTAAAACTTTTCTTGTAGATTATTCATCATTATGAAATAGCTTTGAATACGGGTTCTATCTTTTGGATTTCAGACTCAAATCCGAACCAGTAGCCATGTCCGTCTTCATCAACGGGGAGAAAACACAGACGTAGTTTTTCCCGATAGGAACCATAGATGACTTCCCAACTCTCCGGGGGAACTTGCCGTTTGGTTCTGACTTTTTCGGCGGGAACTTTCTTTAATGACATACCTGCTTCGATCCATGCGATACTGACTTGAGTCAGGTAATCGGGATAATGATTTTTACAGAAATTATATAGGATCAATCCTCTTCTTTCCAGACTTAACGGGGTGTCGATGATATCTGCCTGAACTAAATGATCGAGCAACTCATGTAAGAAACGAGGATTTTCCAGAATAAGCATCCGGGTGATGTTTTGCCAGGTAGGAGTATTATAGAAGCCGTCTAACAGGCGGGATAGATAATGCGCTGTCTGTAACTCGTCTACTGAAATCTCACGTGTTTGGAGGACTTCATAAGGGGGAAGGGGCGAGTATTGAATGCCTAGTTCTTCTGCTCTTCTCCGCATCTCGGTACCGGGAAGTAACTTTAGGGATTCCAGTTGAATCTCTCCTGCACCATATTCTGCCAAGGTACGGACGTCTTCGAATATCTCGGATAAGTGATAGAGTGGGAGACCTGCTATGAGGTCAGCATGCGTTTCCATATTCTTTAGTGAACAGAGATATTTTAATCCTTCCAATGCGTCGGATAACTTTCCGATACGGCGGCTTTGTTGCAGAACCGACTCTTTTAAACTTTGAATGCCGGCCTCCAAATGTAATAACCCCTTGGGTAAGACCGATAATTCCTGTTTTAATTCTTCGGAAAGGAGAGCCGGATGAATCTCCAGATGAAAACAGATGTCCGGATATTGCCGGAATAAGTCCAGTAATTCTTTAGCCCGTTTGTTGTTGTAATTAAAAGTACGGTCGAGTACGCGCACGTTCTTAATGCCATGCTGGTGAATGTCATTCAGACGTTCACGGATAGCTTCCAAAGGAATGGTACGCACCGGCTTTTCACCACCGCTGACGCAAAAGGCACACGTGTTGAAACAACCTCGGGTAGTTTCCAACTGTACAAACGGTTTACTCCAGTTAAAAAAACAACTTTTCTCGGGGGAAACAAGTTGAGAGAAGTTCATGACGCGGGCAATTCCATTGTCCTGATAGCGACCGTTTTCATCCAAGTAACAAAGTCCCGTTATTGCTTTCCATGTTTCTTTACTGTGATTCCATACTTTCAGCCATTGGGGGAATACTTCTTCACCCTCTCCACGGAACACTCCGCTGACAAATTTGTTCTTATATAAAAAGGCTTCATTATTTCCCAAAAACTCGGGACCGCCGAGTACGATGCAGCAATGCGGAAGTAATGCTTTAGCACGGGATATGATGTGTAGCAACTGTTCGTGATTGAATAACCAGTTGGTGGCGGCAATGATGTCCGGCCGGTGTTTGTGAATCCGGCTGACAACCATTCCGGTATTTTCATTTATGGTTGCCGATACTATACACCATTCAATAGTAGTGTCGTCTGCTATCTGGGCGTGTAATGCAGGGAGCGCCAACGATGAGTGTGCATAGGAGCTATTTAAATCAAGCCAAAGAAGTTTCATGTAGAATTTTTAATATTATCGGGAACAAAGGTACAAAAAACTTATGGCTTGGAGCATATAGTAAAATAAAAACGCTAAATTTGTATTTATAAACGCAATAAACTAGAAGATTATGAAACTGATTAAAAAATACGCAGGTTTTCTGCTGATGCTGACGTTGCTTGTCGGCTTTACTTCATGTGAGGATGATGAAGATATTTATGATGACCTCATGGGGAGAACATGGGTTGGAGATTTGGGATTTGGTACTAACAGAGATCCGATAGAAAGCGGTATTCGCTTGGATAATAACGGCTTGGGAATTGATTATCAGGTCTATGATTATGACGGCGCTTCTGCCGGTGACTTGCCTTTTCGTTGGCGGGTAGATTATGGAACTTTATACCTTGATTATGGTTATGATTTTGCTCTGCGTGAGGTGAGAGGTGTTCGTGTGAGCGGACGTTATATGCGAGGTGATCTATATCTTGATGGCGAGTTTTTCGGATATATTGAGTTGAGAATGCAATAAGAAAATAATATAATAGATATAGAAAGGAGCCATACTTGTGTATAAATGGTATAGCTCCTTTCTTTTAACTTGTATTTATTCTATTTTTTCAGAAACAACTTCTTGAATTCTCCCGGATAAGGTGTTTCAAATTCCATTAGATCTCCCGTTACAGGATGATAGAAACACAGTTTGAAAGCATGAAGGGCCAATCGACCGATCGGGTTAGAGTAATTTTCTCCTCCATATCTTCCGTCTCCGGCAATCGGATGTCCTAAATCCTGCATGTGTACACGAATCTGGTTTTTACGTCCGGTCTCTAAATCAAGTTCCACTAAAGAATATCCGTTGGCACGTTTGATTGTTCTATAATGAGTGATAGACTTTGAACCACCGTCGTCATATCCACTGGAACTTACGTATAAAGTCTTGTCCGTCAGCCAGGAAACAACAGTATCATAATCTTTTTCCATACTTCCTTCTACTACGGCTACATACCGACGGTCGGTCACTATATCATGCCAGTTGTCGCGCAGAGTACGTTGTGTCTTTTCGTCCTTGGCAAACATCATCAATCCGGAAGTGTCTCTGTCCAGACGATGTACAATGTACACTCGGTGTTGACGTCCGGAACGTTGCACATATTCATTAAGTATGGTATAGGCTGTGCGCTCTTTTTGACGTTCCGTATTGACGGACAAAAGTCCTTGCATCTTTTCGACCACAATGATATATGCGTCTTCGTACACAATTTTCAGCAATCGGTTATTAAATTCTTTCCTTCCTTTATCTTTGCTGATTTGAACTTTCATTCCCGGTTTCAACGGAAAGTTGAATTGCGTGGTTATTACATTATCTACCAATACCACTCGTTTGCTGAGCAATGACTTTAGTTTTGTACGGCTTGCGTCCGGCATTTTGGCAGTCAGGAACTCCATTAGTTCCATTGGCTCTTTGACTGCATAATTGGTATATTGTGCACGTGCTTTTTCAGCAGGAGTTCTTCTCGGTCTTTTTTCCATTTCTTTTTTCTTTTAAGAACGATTCAATTAAAGATTATCGGAGTTCCAGCAATACCACATTTTCCACGTGGTGAGTATGAGGGAACATATCTACCGGCTGCACGGCCTTCACCTTATATTTTTCGTCCAGTAATTGCAGGTCACGTGCCTGAGTGGCGGGATTACAGCTTACGTAAACAATTCGTTTGGGTTCGGCAAACAAGATTACATCCACCACATCCTGATGCATACCTGCACGAGGAGGGTCGGTGATGATAACATCCGGACGTCCATGCTCGTTGATAAATTCCTGAGTCAGAATATCCTTCATGTCACCTGCATAAAACAGGGTATTCTTAATATCGTTGATTTCTGCGTTCACCTTTGCGTCTTCAATGGCTTCCGGCACATACTCGATACCAATCACCTGACGAGCCCGGCGTGATACGAAGTTGGCGATAGTTCCGGTTCCGGTGTAAAGGTCATATACAAGTTCATTTCCGGTCAGTCCGGCAAACTCGCGGGTTACCTTATATAAATTATATGCCTGTTCTGAATTTGTTTGATAGAATGATTTCGGTCCCACTTTGAAACGCAATCCTTCCATTTCTTCAAAGATATGATCGTTTCCTTTGAACACATACACATCCAGATCATTGATCGTATCGTTGCACTTATTATTAATAATGTATAGGAGAGAAGTTATTTCCGGGAAAGAATCTGCCACGAATTGAAGCAACTGCTTGAACAGTTCCATTTCATGATCTTCCGTAATCTTGCAGATCACGATTACCATTAGTTCACCTGTGGAGGAAGTGCGGACAATCATATTCCGTAACATACCTTCTTGCGTGCGCAGGTTGATAAATGAGTAGTCATGCTCATAAGCATAATCGCGTATTGCATTACGAATCCGGTTGGATATATCATCCTGCAACCAGCACTTTTCGATTGCCAATACCTTGTCGAATGCTCCCGGAATATGGAAACCTACTGCATTCATCTGGTCATACTTCACATCCTGACGGACTTCTTCGTTCGTCAACCAACGTTTGTTGGAAAATGTAAATTCCAGTTTGTTCCGGTAAAACTCTGTTTTTGCGGAACCCAGAATCGGCGAAATCTCCGGAAGTTCAATCTTTCCGATACGTCTCAGGTTGTCTTCCACCTGCTTTTGCTTGTATCTGATCTGCTCCGGATAGGGTAGCACTTGCCATTTACAGCCGCCGCAAACACCATAGTGCTGGCAGAAAGGAACTGCACGATTGGGCGATAGTTCGTGGAACTTTACCGCTTCGGCTTCGGCATATTTATTTTTTTTACGCTTGATTTGCAGGTCTACGACATCACCCGGCACTACGTAAGGAACAAAAATTACCAGGTCGTTTACTTTTGCAATGGCTTTTCCTTCGGCAGCCACATCCATGATTGTTACCTTCTCCAATAAGGGAAGCTCTTTTTTCTTTCTTGCCACTTTTACACCAGTCTAATAATTACTTTGCAAAAGTAGGTATTTTTTTTGGAAAATTTTCGTGTATGCAGAAATATTCCAGATTGTAATGTCGAAATTGCATTTTGATAGAAAGTTTTTTCTCAAAAAGTTTTCTGGTTTGCGAAATATACTTAGATTTGCGAACAGAAAAAAGTCATAATGTAACTTTAAACACAATATTATGGATAAAAAAAGAGTTTATACCTTTGGAAATGGTCAGGCAGAAGGAAAAGCTGACATGAAGAATTTGTTAGGCGGTAAAGGTGCTAATCTTGCCGAAATGAATTTAATCGGAATTCCAGTTCCCCCCGGATTTACAATAACAACAGATGTTTGTACAGAATACAATACATTAGGACGTGATAAAGTGGTTGAGTTGCTGAAAGATGATGTCGTAAAAGCCATTGCTAATGTAGAGGCGTTGATGAAATCTAAATTTGGTGACATTGACAACCCGTTGCTGGTATCGGTTCGTTCGGGTGCACGCGCATCTATGCCGGGTATGATGGATACTATTCTGAACTTGGGTTTGAATGACGAAGTGGTAGAAGGTATTATCCGCAAGACCGGTAACGCACGTTTTGCATGGGACTCTTATCGTCGTTTCGTACAAATGTACGGTGACGTTGTACTGGGCATGAAGCCTACAAATAAAGAGGATATCGACCCGTTCGAGAAAATTATTGAAGAAGTGAAACACGCGAAAGGCGTAAAACTAGACAATGAACTTGAAGTGGAAGACTTGAAAGAACTTGTCAAGAAGTTCAAGGCTGCCGTGAAAGAACAGACAGGAAAGGATTTCCCGACTTGTGCATACGAGCAACTTTGGGGAGCTATCTGCGCCGTATTCGATTCATGGATGAACGAACGTGCTATCCTTTATCGTAAAATGGAAGGCATTCCTGACGAATGGGGAACAGCTGTAAATGTGCAGGCTATGGTATTCGGTAATATGGGCGATACTTCTGCGACAGGTGTTTGTTTCTCACGTGACGCTGCTACGGGTGAAGACCTTTTCAACGGTGAATATCTGATTAACGCACAAGGTGAAGACGTGGTAGCCGGTATCCGTACTCCGCAACAGATTACCAAGATCGGTTCTCAACGTTGGGCACAGTTGGCCGGAGTAAGCGAAGAAGAACGTGCTGCGAAATATCCTTCTATGGAAGAAGCCATGCCGGAAATCTATCAAGAATTGGATGCGCTTCAGACTAAACTGGAAAATCACTACAAGGATATGCAGGACATGGAGTTCACCGTACAGGAAGGTAAACTTTGGTTCCTCCAGACTCGTAACGGTAAACGTACAGGTGCCGCCATGGTGAAGATTGCTATGGATTTGCTCCACCAAGGCATGATTGATGAGAAAACAGCTTTGATGCGTGTTGAACCGAATAAACTTGACGAACTTCTTCATCCGGTATTTGATAAGGACGCTTTGAAAGCTGCAAAAGTCCTGACCCGTGGTCTTCCGGCTTCTCCGGGTGCTGCAACCGGTCAGATTGTATTTTTTGCTGATGACGCTGCCGAATGGCATGCTGCCGGCAAGCGTGTGGTAATGGTTCGTATCGAAACTTCTCCTGAAGACTTGGCCGGTATGGCAGTTGCTGAGGGAATCCTTACCGCTCGTGGTGGTATGACTTCTCATGCTGCTGTGGTAGCTCGTGGTATGGGTAAATGCTGTGTATCAGGTGCAGGTGCTTTGAATATTGATTATAAGGCTCGTACCGTAGAAATTGACGGTGTTGTTCTGAAAGAAGGTGATTACATCTCTTTGAACGGAAGTACGGGTGTAGTATATAATGGTAAAGTAGAAACGAAAGCTGCCGAGCTTTCCGGTGACTTTGCCGAATTGATGACGCTTGCTGATAAATATACCCGTTTGCAAGTGCGTACGAATGCGGATACTCCTCATGATGCGGAAGTAGCACGTAATTTCGGCGCTGTGGGTATCGGTCTTTGCCGTACGGAACACATGTTCTTTGAAGGGGAAAAGATCAAGGCAATGCGCGAAATGATCTTGGCAGAAGATGCGGAAGGACGCCGTAAGGCATTGGCTAAGATTCTGCCGTATCAACAGGCCGACTTTAAGGGTATCTTTAAGGCAATGGCAGGTTGTCCGGTGACAGTGCGTCTGCTCGATCCTCCTTTGCATGAGTTTGTTCCTCACGATCTGAAAGGACAACAGGAAATGGCGGATACAATGGGTGTAAGCCTGCAATATATCCAGCAGCGTGTAGAGTCTCTGTGTGAACATAACCCGATGTTGGGTCACCGTGGTTGCCGTCTGGGAAATACTTATCCTGAAATCACTCAGATGCAGACACGTGCTATCTTGGGTGCTGCATTGGAATTGAAGAAAGAAGGTGTAGAAACACATCCTGAAATCATGGTTCCGTTGACTGGTATCTTATATGAATTTAAGGAACAGGAAAATGTGATTCGCACGGAAGCAGCGAAGTTGTTTGAGGAACTGGGAGACAGCATTGACTTTAAAGTAGGTACAATGATCGAAATCCCGCGTGCTGCGTTAACTGCAGACCGTATTGCTTCTTCTGCCGAATTCTTCTCATTCGGTACGAATGACTTGACACAGATGACCTTCGGTTATTCTCGTGACGATATTGCTTCTTTCCTTCCTGTTTATCTGGAAAAGAAGATTTTGAAAGTAGACCCGTTCCAAGTGCTCGACCAGAATGGTGTGGGACAGTTGGTACGTATGGCAACAGAAAAAGGCCGTGCAATTCGTCCGGACTTGAAATGTGGTATTTGTGGTGAGCACGGTGGCGAACCTTCTTCAGTGAAATTCTGTCACAGAGTAGGATTGAACTACGTTAGCTGCTCTCCGTTCCGAGTGCCTATTGCAAGATTGGCGGCGGCGCAGGCTGCTATTGAGGGATAGCTAAATACACTGGTTAGGTACTTAACTATCTAAAGAAATAGGCTGTAAATACTTGTGAAAGTATTCGCAGCCTATTTTATTTTGTCTTTGTTTTTGCTTTGATATCCGGTGCTTCTGAGGAAATCCTTGGTATTTATTATAAAAAACTAACTAAATGTTTGTTTAATCCTAAAAACAGCTTTACATTTGCACCTCGAAAAACAGACCTGAGTGGGGTCTAATTGTTTAATTTAAAAAAAATGAGATGAAAAAGGGTTTATTATTGATAGTTGTTATGGTGGCAGCTATCGCTGTAAAAGCACAAGACATTTACGTAGGCGGATCTTTCAACGTTTGGCGTAACAGCACAGGCAATACTACGTCTTTTAAAGTAGCTCCGGAAATCGGATATAACTTTAACGAAACATGGGCGTTAGGTGCTGAATTGGATTATTCACATGACTATAACGGAAGCTTATCAACAAATGCATTCTCTGTTGCTCCGTATATCCGTTGGTCTTATTATCAAAACGATGCTGTTCGTTTGTTCTTGGACGGAGCTGCTGCCATTGGTTTTGTGAAGGTAAAAGACGGAGATACCAGCAAGGCAGGACAGATTGGTTTTAGACCGGGTATTGCTGTAAAATTGAACGATCATTTCTCTTTTATTGCTAAATATGGTTTCTTGGGATACCGCAGAAATGTAAACACTCCCGGAGATTCTTTCGGTCTTAAACTTACTAGCGAAGATCTTTCAATCGGTTTCCACTACGCATTCTGATAGATAAGAAAAATCGAACAAAAAATAGGAAAGGGAGTTCCCAAAAATAGGGAATTCCCTTTCTTTATGTATAAACTCTATAATTTATGCACTTGTTAACGAAAAAGTTGTTTAATACAAATTACAATCATACATTTGTATTGTTAAACAATGAGGTCATAAAGACTTTAAGTATTAATTTAAAACTTTAAAATTATGAAGAAGAGTATTTTGTTTGTTTTGTTTGCCCTGATTTCAGTTGCGGGCTTTTCACAAATTACAGGTTGGAATGCAAAAGTTGGTATGAACTTCAGTAATTACACAGGTGATCTTGATATGAATGCTAAGGTTGGTTTCAAGCTTGGCGGAGGTTTTGAATATGCCTTTGATGATACCTGGTCATTGCAACCTTCTTTGTTTTTGACCGGTAAAGGTGCTAAGAAAGATGCGCTTACTGTCAATGCTTATTATCTGGAACTGCCGATAATGGGAGCAGCTCGTTTCAATGTCGCTGATAATACCAATTTAGTAGTGAATGCAGGTCCTTATTTCGCATGCGGTATTGCAGGAAAAACGAAGATAGCCGGAGAAAGTGTGAAAACGTTTAGTGATGATGGTGTGGATTTTAAGCGTTTTGATGCAGGTCTCGGTGTTGGCGTAGCATTGGAATTTGGTAGAATCATAGCAGGTTTGGATGGACAATTCGGTTTGGTAGATGTACAGAAGTTGGGCAATCCGAAGAATATGAACTTTTCTATTGTTGTAGGATATAAGTTCTAAAACAGAATATTGGCAAATAAAGAAAGCCGCTATGAAGATAATTTGTAGCGGCTTTTTTCGTATCTACGCTTTATCCGGATAATATCAACTCCTCTTTTAATCGGCTAACTTCTTTAATTTCTTGAAGTGCTCAATCACAGCCAAATAGTCTTGGTCGGAACATGCATCAAACCTGTTCCAAAGATCGCCTAATATTACTGCTCCTCCAAATCCGAAATCTTTGATTTCCAGTAAATTGTCTGCATTTATACCACCTAATGCCATAACTTTCGAGTCAATAATCTTAGTCCTTTGTGCATCGCGTAGTTCTTCGGCGGTATATGTGGAGTAGTAATTCACTTTAGAAATGCTGTCGTAGATAGGACTCATAAAAACATAATCATAAAAATGCTTTTTGTTTTTTACTTCCTCGACAGAGTGACAGGAACAACTGACATGTCCCGCATAATCATGCGGTTCTTTGGGATTACGTGCATTCAGATGAATCCCCATTAGATTAAATTCTTCTTTAAGATAAAAATGTTCGTGTGTCACGATGCGGCGGTGATACTTTTCCGGAATAAGTGTCAGTAGTCTTTCTGAATACATAGCCGGAGTCTCCGGCTTTCTGAGATGTAGAATATCCAGACCCTCTTCGAAAAGAGCAGTAATAATCTTATCTTCTTCAACGAAGAAGGTAGGGGTGGTAACTACAATTAGTTTCATTTCTTTCTGCTAAATTGAATTGTTTAGCAAAGTTAATAATTAACTATGTCAGAAACCAACGTTTATAGTGAAAATTTGTTAGATTGCAATGTCCGCAGGTCAATCGTCCATAGTTTACCGGCTAAAATATCACCGAATCCACAAATTATTTTCAGTACCTCCGTTGCTTCAATGCTTCCTACGACGGCGGGAGTGACTCCTATTACTCCTTTAGGGGGAGGTGGCATTCGCTTCATTTCCTCTTCATTGGGATAGAGGTCACGATAGCTCTTTTTCATCTCTCCGTAATTAAATACCGAAACCTGACCTTCAAAACCACAGATGGCACCATATACGTACGGTTTCCTTTGTTCAATGCAGATATCGTTAATCAGATAGCGTGTGGCGAAATTATCGCATCCGTCTACTACGATATCATATTTGCGGATGATATTGCCGGCATTTTCCTCTGTCAGCCGGGTGGAATAGGGCAGGATACTGATTCCGCTGTTTAGTGCGGAAAGTCTTTCTGCGGCACATACAGCTTTCGGTTTATCCAGTTCGTTCTCGGAATAGAGCACTTGCCGTTGCAAGTTGCTGATACTTACCCGGTCGTCGTCTACCAGTCCGATGCAGCCTACGCCTGCTCCTGCCAGATAGAGGGCAATGGGAGAGCCCAGCCCTCCCACACCCACGATGAGTACTTTTGCTTTTTTCAGCTTAAGCTGACCTTCTTCTCCGATTTCGGGGAGTATCATTTGTCTGTCGTATCGCATCCGTTTTTATCTTTTAAAGTCAAAAGCTTGGTCCCAGTCTTTCCATACCGGTTCACGTCCCAGTTTTTTCAGGTCACATTCTACTTCTACCGCTTTCCGTTCATCGCTCACATGAAACTGCTCCAGTGTTTGCGGATAACTATAATATCCGCCCGGTTCGGTTTTGCTTTCCGCACTCATGGTCGTCACACCCAGAGTTGCCATGTGGTTACGGATTTCCGCACTTTCACGGGTAGAGTAGGAGATATCTACATCGTGATCGAAGATTCGCATAGCAAACGTCAGTTGGGCAAGTTCCCGGTCGTTCATGATAACATTTGGTTGGAACCCTCCGTTTTCGGACGGACGCATACGTGGGAAGTTAACGCTATATTTTGTCTTCCAATAATGCTTTTGCAAGTAACGGAGATGATAGGCCAACATGGTTACATCCGTGCGCCATTCTTCCAGTCCGATTAAAACTCCCATACCGATTTTGTGTACTCCTGCCTGCCCCATACGGTCGAAACCGTTGACGCGCCATTCGAATTTGGATTTCATTCCTCTCGGGTGATAAATTTTGTAGTTCGCCTTGTTGTAAGTCTCCTGGAAGCAGATCACTCCGTTCAATCCGTGGTTCGTCAGTTCCTTGTATTCTTCTGTTTTAAGAGGCATTACTTCAATTTGCAGGTTGCTGAAGTAAGGCTTTGCCAGATCCAGTGCACGGGCAATGTAAGGGACACCTGCAGCAGCAGGATTTTCACCCGTAACAAGCAGAAGATTCTCGAAGGGTGCCAATCGTTTGATAGCTTTGTATTCGTTGATGATTTCTTCCTCCGTCAGTATGGTCCTTTTCATCGGATTACTGATATGGAAACCGCAGTACACACAAGAATTGGTACATGAATTGGTGATGTAAAGCGGCACGAACATGGAGATTGTCTTGCCGAACCGTTCCATGGTATATTTCTGGCTGAGCCGTGCCATAACTTCCAGATAAGGAGTAGCGGCGGGCGAAATGAGTGCCATAAAATCATTGACGTCCAGATGCCCGGATTTGCCTAAAGCCCGGCGTACATCGGCATCTGTCTTGGAATAGATGGCTTTTGTCGTCTCTTCCCAGGATATTTTTTCTAATTCGTCTGAGAACATATTGTTAGAGTTATTTCTTGTTTTTCTTTAAATCACGTGATAGTCTCATAGCACAGAAGTTTGGTCCGCACATGGTACAGTATTCTCCGTCGATATGATGTCCTGCACGGAAATAGGTCTGTGCCCGTTCCGGATCAAGTGACAGGTCGAACTGGTCCTTCCAGCGGAACTCATAGCGGGCTTTGCTTAGCGCATTGTCACGTACCTGTGCTCCCGGATGCCCTTTAGCCAGGTCGGCGGCATGTGCAGCTATTTTATAAGTAATGACCCCTACACGTACGTCCTCCTTGTCGGGCAGGGCGAGATGTTCCTTTGGAGTAACATAGCACAGCATAGCCGTTCCGAGCCAGCCGATTTGCGCTGCACCGATAGCGGAGGTGATATGGTCATATCCCGGAGCGATGTCCGTGACCAATGGGCCGAGCGTATAGAACGGCGCATCATGGCATTTTTCGATTTGGCGTTCCATATTTTCCTTGATCTTATGCATGGGCACGTGTCCGGGACCTTCGATAAAGGCTTGCACATTCTTGTCCCAGGCGCGGAGCACCAACTCGCCCATAGTGTCCAGCTCGGCGAATTGCGCTTCATCGTTGGCATCGTGGATAGAGCCCGGACGAAGTCCGTCACCCAAAGACACCGCAACGTCATATTGAGCCAGAATATCGCAGATATCGTCGAAGTGTTCATATAGGAAACTTTCGCGGTCATGCATCAGACACCATTTGCTCATAATACTTCCTCCACGGCTGACAATACCGCATAAACGTTTGTCGGCGAGGTGTACGTTATGGCGGCGGATACCTGCATGAATCGTGAAGTAATCCACTCCTTGCTCGCATTGTTCGATGAGGGTGTCACGGTAGATTTCCCAATTCAGGTCTTCCACTACACCGTTCACCTTTTCAAGAGCCTGGTAGATAGGTACGGTGCCGACCGGCACAGGGCAGTTACGGATAATCCATTCACGTGTTTCGTGGATATTTTCTCCTGTCGAGAGATCCATTAGTGTGTCTCCGCCCCATTTGCAGCTCCACAATGCTTTCTCTACTTCTTCATCAATACTTGAAGTAGTGGCGGAATTACCTATGTTCGTATTGATTTTTACCAGGAAATTGCGGCCGATAATCATAGGCTCAGCTTCGGGATGATTGATATTGGCGGGTAATATGGCACGTCCGGCTGCGATTTCCTGACGGACAAATTCGGGAGTAATATGTGTTTCTATTCCTAACTCCTCGCAGTTCATATTCTCACGAATAGCTACATACTCCATTTCGGGAGTGATTATTCCTTTTTTCGCATACGCCATTTGGGTAATAGCTTCTCCTTTTTTGGCACGATAAGGTAGAGCGATATGTTCAAAGCGCAGGTGGTCCAGGCTTTTATCATCCCTTCTCATTCGGCCGTATTCCGAAGTGATTTCAGGTAGACGTTCTACGTCACCCCGGCTTACAATCCATTCCTCACGCATACGAGGCAGTCCTTTCTTTAAGTCGATGTTCATTTCAGTGTCACTGAACGGACCGCTGGTGTCATATACGTATACTTCCGGATTAGGCGTAGCTATTTTTTCTTCTCCTTCGAAACTGACACTGGGCACTTGTTCTACTTTCCGCATCGCCACGCGGATATTCGGATAAAGTTTGCCGGGTAGATATACTTTTTGGGAGCGGGGAAATTTTATTCTTTGTTCCATAATTGTTTTTTAAGCAACTGAGTAGTCAGGTTGTCGACTACGCTTTAATTTTATTTATCAAGAAATGCAGTTAATGGTGAGCTTGCCTCTGCTTCAAAATTGAAGGCTTGCAGTCCCAGCCCCGCTTCGTAAGCCTGTCTTCCGGCTTCAGTAGCGGCTTTGAAAGCTTTGGCCATTTCTACCGGGTTTCCGGCAACAGCTATTGCCGTATTCACCAATACGGCGGATGCACCCAGTTCCATTGCTTCGGCAGCATGGCTAGGAGCGCCGATACCGGCGTCTACTACTACCGGAATTCCCGCCTGTTCGATAATAATCTGCAGGAATTCTTTCGTTTGCAATCCTTTGTTCGTGCCGATCGGAGCGCCGAGAGGCATGACCGTAGCCGCACCTGCTTCTTCCAGTCGTTTACAGAGCACAGGGTCTGCCTGACAATAAGGCAATACCACAAAGCCTAATTTGACAAGTTCTTCCGTGGCTTTCAGTGTCTCGATAGAGTCGGGGAGCAGATAACGCGGGTCCGGATGAATCTCCAGCTTCAGCCAGTTTGTACCGAATGCCTCACGGGCCATTTGTGCGGCAAATACAGCTTCTTCAGCGTCCCGCACGCCGGAAGTGTTGGGTAATAGCTGGATATGTGGGTGGATAATATGTTTCAGCATATCGTCCTCTTTATCGTCCATGTCGATGCGCTTCATGGCTACGGTTACCATTTCCGTACCCGATGCCAGAATAGCTTGTTCCATTACTTCGTTGGAGTTGAATTTTCCTGTTCCCAGAAAAAGGCGGGAATTAAATTCACGTCCCGCAATTACTAACTTTTCCATATCCTATAAATTAGTTGTTATTTAAAATCCTTCTTGTTTCTTCTACCGGATCGTTTGCCCGGAGAATCGTTCCCGATAGGGCAATGCCGTTCACTCCCGTGCGTAGTATGGCGGGAATATCTTCGTAAGTGATTCCTCCGATAGCTACTACCGGCAGCTCGATATGTGCCTCCTGCATTTGCGCGAGGATAGAGACATAGCCTTCCAAGCCCAGAACAGGGCTCAGATTCTGCTTGGTCGTTGTAAAGCGGAAAGGACCGATACCGAGGTAATCTGCTCCGGCACGATAATGCAGTAGGACATCCTCGAACGTATTGGCTGTGCCGCCAATGATAAAGGCTTCTCCGAGTATCTGTCTTGCCTGATCGATAGGCATATCCTTCTTTCCCAGATGCACACCGTCCACTTCCAGTTTCTTAGCCAGTTCGACGTGGTCGTCCAGAATCAGGATAGCTTCATGCTCTTTGCAGAGCGGTTTTAGTTGCAAGGCTACCGCTTCCACTTCATCGAGTGGTGCGTCCTTCATGCGTAACTGAATCCATTTGCAGCCTCCTTCGAGTGCCATACGTGCCGATTCGAAGTAAGAATACCGTTCGGTCCGGTGAGTGATAAATTGTAGACTGATCATCTTACTATCCTCCGCAAGCCGCTTTGATAATTACCAGATTGTCATTCTCGTGCAACGAAAAACGTTCCCATTCGGTACGGGGAATCATTTTGTTGTTTACGGCGATAGCGATGCCTTGAACCGGAAGCTCCAGTTGCACTGTCAGTTGGGTAAGGGTAGAGCCGGGAGTTATTTCCACCTCTTTGTTGTTCACTTGTACTTTCATTGTCCTATCAAAATAAATAAGTTGAAAGTAAATACAAAGAGCGTGCTTTTATAAGAAAGGCGATAAGAAGAAACACAATCCCTACGTCAGTGCTAACTGCCTCAGGTTCCTAGGGTATAATCTCAGCCCCTCGTGGGGCACCCCTTTGTCTTTACGGGGGCAAAGTAAGCGAAAAAGAAACAGAAAAACACTAAATCAACCGATTTTTTTTCATTTTTCTGTTGATTCCCTTTCTTTGATAGGATGAGAGAAGATAAATCGCGCTCCGCCTTTGTAATCTTTGTCAATCCAGATATCACCTCCCATATATTGAATCGTCAGTTTACAGATAGCCAGTCCCAACCCTGTTCCCTGTACAAATTCATTCAACTTCTCGAAGCGTTGGAATACAAGTTCCTGCTTGTCTTCGGGGATTCCTGTACCAGTGTCGGTCACAGAAAATAGTATACACTGTTTTTCTTTGTCCACCGTGTAATCCAATGTAATGCTTCCTCTGGCGGGAGTGAATTTTAACGCATTATTCAGCAGGTTGATGATGATTTGTTGCAGACGCAACGGGTCGGTATAGAGCATATATGGCTCTTTGGGCATTTGCAGCCTGACGTCTGCATTCGTTGTTTTGTTCCGGTTGGTCAGGGTAATCATATTTTGGCAATGAGTCACCAGTTCGCACCATTCATAGTTGAATTGCAGCTTTCCCGATTCGAGACGCGATACATCCAGTACGTCGCTGATAAGCTGTAGCAACAGGTTAGAATTGGTCTGGATGATATTGGCATATTCTTGCAATTCTTCCGAAGGTTCTACGGAATTGATTAGCAAACTGGAGAAACCTACGATTGCATTTAATGGCGTACGTATTTCGTGACTCATATTCGACACAAAAGCACTCTTTAGCTGGTTGGCTTCCTCCGCACGCTCTTTGGCGTCACGCAATTCTATCTCCGATGCTTCCAGTTTCTTTTTATCTTCCCGTAGTTGTTTCGTTGTTCTTTCCAGACGATTCTTCAGAATTTTAGTCCGGTAATAGTAATACAATGCAATCATCAGTCCGCCTATCAATACAAGGAAGGTGAGCAGGATAAACTGTACTTCCGTTTTGTAAGCCACAAAGAAAGGGATCGGCTGGTTGATTACGATTGAATTAATGGGTAACTTCTTGTCTTCAAATCCCCATTCTTTTAATTTATTGGCATCAAATTTATATTTGTTGGGTAATATATTAATGCTACGGATGTCATTTTTCCCTTTATCCAGAAACTGATATGCGTATTCTCCCATTCCTTTGGCTATCCCTTCATATTGGGGGACATATCCTCCGATAGCCCAATAACCTATTGCGGTGGACGTCAGACTGAACACAGGCAATAAAGGATTTGCTTTGGAGAAAGCATAAACGGAATTATTCATATAGGTGATTCCTCTGTTATCAATTCGCCAGATGCCAAGCAGCATTACCGAATTTTTGGGGAGAACACGTAATTGGTTGACCGCCATATCAAGTGTATGGATTCGGCCGTCGATGTAAGTGATAGACAGTTCCGGATGATTTTTCAGATTCTTTTTAAACCAGGCCTGTTCGGCAAGACCGTTGTATGTATTATCCGAAACGAATGCCAGATGTTCCATTTCCGGATAGAAATATTTCATCATTTCTATATCCTTGTTAATATCGTATTCGTATGAAGAACAGTATTTTACATTATATTCTTTCATTCGTTCCGTCAAGTCAATGCTCTGGGGTTCATATTGCTGCATATCAATAGGCTCATCCGGAATTCGGATGCCGTTGCGGGATGCCATTGCAAAGAATACGGGGAGTCTTTTGTATTTCTCATCTTCGAGATGAAGGAAGCTGCTCCATGCCTCACCGCCGAGGAAAATAACTAATTTTGCACCCGGATGTTTATCCAGAATCTCGGTTAGCGTTTCTTTCCATTTATGGGCCTGTGACAAATCCGTTACATTCATATTTTCTACGATAGTGGAGTACTTTCCGCCCAGTTGGGTATAAGTCTGTATAAATGTTGATATGTTGTCGTAGGTATATTTAGTATCAGAATTATAGGAGGTAATGAAAAGTATCTCTTCTGCAGATTCTTCTGTGTCGGCAGCATTGCATAAACGGGGGGAGAAGAATAGGAGAGCAATGAAGACAATGAACAATATCTTATTTCTTTTATAAAGTGTCATAATTGTTTGTTATGTTGATTCAAGTATCGCAAAAATACAACTTATGTAGCCGATATCCAATAAATATATTACCTTTTTTTATGCTAGAAAAAAGGCCGCTGTGAAATTCACAACGACCTTTTCAATAGTATAGTTTAGTTTATTATATGCGTCCGGTTACATTCTTTTTTCTACCACATCCCAGTCGATGATATTCCACAGGGCGTTCACGTGGTCGGCGCGGCGGTTCTGGTAATCCAGGTAGTAAGAGTGTTCCCACACGTCAAATCCGAGAAGAGGTTTCAGCCCGGCGCGTACCGGGTTACTTCCGTTACTTTCTTTGGTGATATGCAGTTTACCGTTCTTGTCTACGGACAACCAGGCCCAACCAGAACCAAACAATCCGACTGCTGCTGCATTGAATTCTTTCTTGAAGTTCTCGAAGCTGCCGAAGTCACGTTTGATTGCTTCTCCCAGTTTGCCTCCGGGTTCTTTCTTCGAAGGTTTCGGGGCGAATTGCAGGAAGTACAGATTGTGGTTCAATACTTGTCCCGCATTATTGAATATAGCTCCGTCCGGTGCTGAGGCGACGATTTCTTCTACCGTTTTACCTTCATATTCTGTTCCGGGCACAAGGCTATTCAGATTATTTACATACGTTTGTAGATGCTTTCCGTAATGGAAATCTATTGTTTGCTGACTGATTACAGGTTCCAACGCATTGTTTGCGTAGGGAAGTTTTGGCATTTCGTAAGTCATGGTCATAATTATTAAAGACATTAATATAGTATTCATAATGTTACAAGTTTTAATTGGCTTGTTATACTATAATAACAGCAGGTTGGCGGAAAAGGTTCACTACATCTCATTTTATTTGTAAATGTACTGTACACGCTCTGTTTCCTTCGGATTGTCGCGGTCTGCGCGATAGATCCATTGTCCTGTATTATCATATTCGTAATAGGAGTTACCGTCAATCCGGTTACCATAATCATCGTACAGGCAAGTCAGGTAACCGGAAGTTTTCTGGTTATTGCCCGTTATGCGTTGGTAAACTATCCGGGTCAGGTAACCGTATTTGTCATATTCATACGATTCTTTTTGAGAAAGAATTTGATCCGGTACGTTGGCGAACAGCAGATTTTGGTGTTGTGATTCCGTCAGCCGTCCTTTTTCGTCATACTTATTGGCCTTATATGCCTGAAGTTCCCCGTTCTTGTTGTATTCCTTGGTTTCTGTCAGTTGTCCCTGCTTGTTGTAGGTGCTGACAGCGAATCTTCCGTCCGTATATTTGAGCGAGTCGCTTTCTATGCTTCCGTCGGCATCAATGCGGCGTGTTTGCCGGTAAATGTCCGTTTTGGTTTTCGGATTCGTCTTCACCTCAAAGATGCAGTGCCCTTGCGGATCGTACAGTCTGTTCGTTTGTATCTCGTTACTTATTTGCCCGTTTTTTTCGGTGATTGAAAGCATAGAGGTGAGCTGTCCTTTCTCATTGTATGTATAAGTGGTTGAGATATTTCCCGTACTATCATTTTCTACGGACTTTATCAACCTTCCCTGATTGTAATATTTTACAGAAGTAGGAGTGGCGAGAATGGCTTGCAAGACGAATGGGTTACGTAGTGCATTTGCCTGGTCACGGAATTCTTTGTAATGATGTGTACAGAGAAAATCTTTCAGTAAACTCAAAGACTCAGAATTGACAATAGCCGGTTTCAACAGTTCAAAATCAGCTTTCTCGCTCAAGTACTCCAAATCGTCCAGATGAGTACGGGCGGCGGCAGTCAGGTACGGCGTATGCTTGTAGTCGTCGATAATTTGGCGGATCGCAGTGGCATTCCCTTCTTTTTGGAGACTGTCGATGTGCTGGAACAGGAAATTGTCGTAAAGCGAACGGACCTCCGCAAGATAAGGACGACTGTCTTTATCCCTAAAGAATTTCTGCATATCGGCATTATCGAAGAATGCTTTGAAATTTCCGGAAGAAGGATCTTTTTCCACAAGTTGATAGAGCCGTTTGTTTTCGGCAGCGTTGATTTGTGCGATGAACTTTCCGTTTGGATATTCTGCGAGATACGTCTGATAAGTGCCGGGCGTGGGTGTTTTTAGCATACATTCCAATAATGCCAGTTCGCGAATATCCCGTAGCCTTTGCAGCATTACGGAGTCGGCCGGATAATCAGTCGAGCGAATGCTGTCTATCACTGCTCGGCTGAAAGGAATCTTGTCCTTCGAACCTTCCAGGATGTAGATAATCGACTGTTCAGCTCTGTTCCGTACATCGGAAAGCTGTATTTTTTCTTCGTCACAAATCGTGGAAAAATTTCCTTGGAAAGCTTTCCCGTAACATCCGAAATAGTTTGTGGCAGCCTGTTCGCTATGTTCATTCCATAGTTGGTGGAGCACATCCAGTAGTGCCAGTTCTTCAGAGTAATAAGTTTGCGTCTCATCATCCAGCTTTTCGCGGTTCTTCTGCCATTTGTCGGCGTCGTTGTCGTTCAGATACCTGAGCAACTTTTCCATGCGGCTTTGTTTTTGCGCCATGACCTGCGGAATGCAGGTAATCAGGCACAAACCTAAAATAATTGATAAAAATATACCTCTTTTCATTGCTTTTGGGGGTTAGGTTAAAATAGTTAGTGATGAAAAATCATAAAAATACCTTCATTCTCAAATGAATATTATACTTTTGTATTGAGAACAAAATTGAACGCCAAGGGTTTGTTAAAAATCCTCATAGTTTTTATAATGCTGTTATGAATACCAATTATATAGAGGAGTTGAATGAGAGTCAGTGTGCTGCAGTGACTTATAACGACGGACCTTCGCTGGTAATAGCCGGTGCCGGTTCGGGAAAGACGCGCGTATTGACTTATAAAATTGCCTATTTGCTTGAGAACGGTTACAACCCGTGGAACATCCTTGCACTGACTTTTACCAATAAGGCGGCTCGTGAGATGAAGGAGCGTATTGCCCGTCAGGTAGGTATGGAGCGGGCACGTTATTTGTGGATGGGCACTTTCCATTCCATTTTCTCCCGTATCCTTCGTGCCGAAGCATCATATATCGGATTTACTTCCCAATTTACTATTTATGATACGGCAGATAGCAAAAGTCTGCTTCGTTCAATCATTAAGGAAATGGGGTTGGATGAAAAGACCTATAAGCCGGGAGTCGTACAGGCACGTATTTCCAATGCCAAAAATCATCTGGTCACTCCTACGGGATATGCCGCTAACAAAGAGGCTTATGAAGGCGATATGGCCGCTAAAATGCCTGCTATCCGTGATATTTATACTCGTTACTGGGAGAGATGCCGCCAGGCCGGGGCAATGGACTTCGATGATTTGCTGGTGTATACTTATATCCTGTTCCGTGATTTCCCGGATGTGCTGGCGCGTTATCGTGATCAGTTCCGTTATGTGTTGGTGGACGAGTATCAAGATACGAACTATGCGCAGCACAGCATTGTCCTGCAACTAACGAAGGAAAACCAGCGTGTCTGCGTGGTAGGGGATGATGCACAGAGTATCTACTCCTTCCGGGGTGCGGATATTGACAACATCCTTTATTTTACAAAAATCTATCCGGATACGAAAGTCTTCAAGTTGGAACAGAATTATCGCTCTACGCAAACAATCGTCTGTGCTGCCAACAGTCTGATTGAGAAGAATGAACGTCAGATACGGAAAGCCGTATTCTCGGAGAAAGAAAAGGGAGAGCCGATTGGGGTATTTCAAGCTTACAGTGATGTGGAAGAAGGGGATATTGTGGCGAACAAAATAGCAGAATTGCGCCGGGAGTTTCGTTACGGATATGCCGAATTTGCTATCTTATATCGAACGAATGCGCAGAGCCGTGTTTTTGAGGAAGCACTTCGGAAACGAAGTATGCCCTATAAGATATATGGAGGACTCTCGTTTTACCAGCGTAAGGAGATAAAGGATGTGATTGCTTACTTCCGGTTGGTGGTGAATCCGAATGATGAAGAAGCGTTCAAACGTATCATTAATTATCCTGCCCGTGGTATCGGGGATACTACTGTCGGAAAGATTATATCGGCGGCTACCGATAATGGCGTCAGCCTTTGGGCGGCACTTTGTGAACCATTGAGTTATGGGCTCAATATCAATAAAGGGACGCATGCGAAATTGCAAGGTTTCCGTGAACTGATTGAGGGTTTTATTACCGGTCAGGCGGATAAGAATGCATACGAAATAGGAACAGATATTATCCGTCGGTCCGGTATCATCAATGATGTCTGTCAGGATACGTCGCCTGAAAACTTGAGCAGGAAAGAAAATATCGAGGAGTTGGTGAACGGGATGAATGACTTTTGTGCTTTGCGGCAGGAAGAAGGTAACCCGAACATTTCCCTGACCGATTTTCTTTCGGAGATTGCCTTGCTTACCGATCAGGACTCTGATAAAGCGGATGACGGGGAAAAGATAACCTTGATGACCGTGCATTCGGCTAAAGGACTGGAATTTAAGAACGTATTTGTGGTCGGGCTGGAAGAAAATCTCTTTCCCAGTGGAATGGCAGGAGATTCTCCTCGTGCATTGGAAGAAGAACGCCGTTTGTTCTATGTGGCGATCACCCGTGCGGAAGAACATTGCTATCTTTCGTTTGCAAAGACCCGTTTTCGTTACGGAAAAATGGAATTTGGAAGTCCCAGCCGCTTCTTGCGTGATATTGATGTTCATTATTTGCAATTACCGCATGAGGCAGGAGTGAGTCGTTCGGTTGATGAAGGCGCAGGGCGTTTCCGTAGGGAGATTGAGGGAGGCTTCACTCGTTCCGCTTCTCCGTCGCGTGCTTCTTTCGGTAGTAGTTCTTCCGAACAGCGTGCACGTTCGAAAGCACAGATTATAGCCCCCAGTGTGCCGAGAAACCTGAAAAAAGTGAGTGCGGTGAGTGGAAGCAGTAGTGCACAGTCGGCAGCTTCGAATGCTGCGTCGGTGACGGGAGTACGTGCCGGACAGATGATAGAGCACGAACGTTTCGGACTGGGTGAAGTGATGAAAGTGGAAGGAACGGGAGATAATGCGAAAGCAACCATTCATTTCAAAAATGCGGGTGACAAACAACTATTATTGCGTTTTGCCCGTTTTAAAGTGATAAAATAAATAGTAACACACTAAATAGAGAAGGTCATGAAGAAACAAATAACAGTAATTTTGCTTTCCGCTTTGATTTTGAGCGGGTGTGCATCGGGGCGTATGGGAAATCCGGGAGCTATCATGGCAGGCGCTTCTATCGGAGGAAGTCTGGGCGGCTCGATAGGAGGGCTTATCGGGGATAATAATCATGGCTGGAGAGGCGGTTATCGCGGTTCTGCTATTGGAAATATTGTAGGGACCATTGCCGGTGCAGCGATAGGGAATGCATTGACAGCACCGAGACAAGAACCGATAGAGGAGGATGCTTATATTCCTGAAGTACGGGAAGTTCGTGTCCGGAAATATAAGAAACAGCCACAGGTGCAGCGACCTCTTACCCAGCTGAAACTGCGCAGGATTCGTTTTATTGATGATAACCGTAGTCATGTGATTGATGCGGGAGAGAATAGCAAGATCATCTTTGAGATTATGAATGAAGGGCGGAACCCTGTCTATAATATTGTCCCCTTGGTAGAAACAGTGGGCAAGGTGAAGCATCTCGGCATTTCTCCTTCTGTGATGATAGAGGAAATCCTTCCGGGGGAAGGTATTCGTTACACCGCTTCCATTCATGCAGGCGAGAAACTGAAAGACGGTGAGGTAACATTTCGTGTAGCGGTGGCGGATGAGAACGGAATAATTTGCGATTCGCAGGAATTTACCCTGCCTACACAGCGCTGAGACTAGAAATCAACACAATTATATTGGGTTTTATATAGCGACGGTATAGGGTCGGAATAGCGTAGCTATCCGGTCTCTATACCGTTGCTATTTGTATGCGATAGCGTCACTCTGTTGATACAGAAATAAAGTATGCCATTGGCAGGGTCGGAGTGGTAATTTTCTTTTTTGACTTAGTATTTGATAGGGAAATTTTAAAAATAGGACAGATTTTCTAATGAGAAAAGATAAAATAGTGAGTGATATTCTATAATTGTCATAGATTACGTTAACTTTGTAGTTAAGACATACAAAAATGTGACACACAATGAAAACTAAAAGTACTATTTTCCATAGAAAACTAATGATGAAAACAGCCAGTTTAATAGTATTATCGATTATTATTTGTGCGTGTTCCACGAACAATAAGAGTTTGCTAAGTGGTATTGAAATAATACCGGTCGAAGTAGATGAAGTTTCGCAGGATGTTTCATTGTTTTTAGAGAAAATAGAGATTGTGCCTTTGGAAACGAATGATTCATCTTTATTTCATAGATGTAATAAAGTCCTTTATGATAAAAGGACGGATATGTTTGTGATTTATACAAGTGATCAAATCATTTATACATTTTCGGGGAATGGGCAATATGTTGCAAATTCAAAGAAGATGAAAGGGCAAGGACCGGAAGATTACGTCATGGTATTGGATATTAATCTAAATCCTTACTTAAAAGGTATTGATCTGCTCAATCCTTATGGAACAATATATACTTATAGTCCAACATTTGAGCTATTGGCAAAGAGAAAGTTTAAACCGGAATTTCCTGTGGATTACTTGATGGCTTTAGATACAGATAATTATATCTTTACTAATCCTTTTATGTGGACGGATCAAGAAGTTTCATTTGTTAATTTGAGAACTCAAGAAGCTATTAGTGCAAATTATGAAGGAACTATTTCCGAAAACACTATGGCGCATAATTGTTTTTATCATATAGGAGAACAATTTTATTTTGTTCCTTTCGGACTTAATTATTATTTCTATCAAATAAATGCGAAAGAAAAGAAACTTAATCCTATTATGTATCTTGATTTTGGGGATGCGGAAGTTGAAGATGATAACTTGCCTGGAAGGGCGAGCGGAAAGAGAACTGACTCTGATGAGGAAAGAAGAAAAATAACAGAAGACGCAACGGAAAGATATCAATATCTGAGGAAATCAGGAAAGACTTTGCCATTGCTTAAATTTTTCAATGATGATTATGTATATATCTTTTTAGCTAAAGCAGTGAGAGGATATGGCAGTCATTATATTTATAATAGGAAAAAGAATGAAGGTTTTCTGTTGAAAGAAGGAAAGCCCTTCTTTATGTATCCTTGTTTTGGTATAATAGATAATGTATTACTTGCTATTTGCCAACCGGATGAGTTGTCTCAATATATGGATCGTAATTTGATGTCACCACAAGAAATTCATAAAATGGAGACGCTGAAAGAAGACGATAATCCTGTAATATTGAAATATTATTTGAAATGATGAAGTTTCCCAGTTGGGGAATAATGCCGATTGCTGGATAATGAAATATTAAGATAAGTAGTTTGCTTAGATGTGCATGGAAAAAGAGAAATGAATGGCTAAATAGTTTTTAATATTATCTGTTGGTTATTATAAATAATATTATCTTTGTGTTATTCAAACATATAAATAAATCACGTGATGAAATTAATGGCAAGACGAAATAGCATGATTACATCTATTGGTAAATCGAGGTGGAATATGTCAGTGTGTATTACAGTTCTGAAAAATAGTATCGTTTTTCTATTCTTTTTCTTCCTTTTAGTTTTAGTATCTTCATGCAGGCGGTCTTCTACTATAAACACTCCGAATGGTGAATATAAGATGATTGATTGTCAGGAGATTAATGGCGGGAAATTTAAGTTGTCAAGCATAGCTTCATCTTTTTCCGTTATTCCACTTGAAACCAATGATAGTTGTCTGATAGGCGGGATAAGTAAGTTGGAATTTTATGATGGGAAGATATTTGTTTTGGATAAAATGCATAGTGCCCGTTTGTATGTATTCGATACCCAGGGAGAATATAAATTTGCTATTGGAAAAAGAGGGAGCGGGCCTAATGAATATATGCAAATTAATGATTTTTCCATAGACAAGGAAAAGAATTTAATTTATGTGCTTTGTGATAAGAAAAAACTCTTTACTTATTCTTTGTCTGGACAGCCTCTTGGGACAATAACTCTCGATTTCTTTGCTGATGCTATGGAATATCAGAAAAATCAGTTGCATTTTGTGTGTGATAGACTTGATAGGGGCAATCTTATTGTGACTGATATAAAAGGAAGGATACTATATGAAGATTTTCCGAATAAACGAATGGGAGATAATCTTTTGATGCTTATACATCCTTTTTCTAAACAAGATTCTATTTTGCTATATCGGATCTATTTGGATAATAAGATTTATGAGATGCAATCCGATCATAGAATAAAGGTTGCCTATGAAGTGAATTTTGGCGAAGAAAGTATTGATTTTGAGGATTTAGAAGATATTCCTCATAGGGAAGTAAAAAAGAAATTAGCAAATTCTCGTGGAAAAATTAAATATTTAACGGAAAATAGAAATTACATACAATTAATATTCTTCGACAAGCAAATGCCTTGTGTTGCTGTATATGATAAAAGACAGGGAGTAACCCGGTCATATACATTTGAAAATTGTGTTGATGATTTAACCGGACTACAATATCCTCTTTTTGAGTTCACGAAAGGGCAAGATGAATTTATTGCAATTTTGAGTCCAATGGACATTGAAAATGCAGGAAGTGAACTTACGGAAAAAGGGAAGGCGGTTTTTAAAGACGTTAATTTTGTTGACGATGATAACCCTATATTATATATAGTAAAAACGGAATAAGAACTTAATCAGCTGGGGAATAATGCCGATTGCTGGATAATGAAATATTAAGATAAGTAGTTTGCTTGGATGTACATGGAAAAAGAGGTATGAATGGCTAAAAATAGTTTTTAATATCGTCCGTTGGTTTTTGCAAATTATTACCTTTGCGCTATTCAAACAGATAAATAAGTCACGTGATGAGATTAATGAGAAAACAAAATGGCATGATTGTACCTATGAAGGTATCTAGGTGGAGTATATCAGTGTGGATTACGGACCTAAAAAATAGTATTGGTTTCCTATTTCTCCTTTTAATTTTTCTATCTTGTGGTACAAAGCATACGAAGTATGGAGACAATGTATTTCTCTATTCTGAATTTCCACAAGTGGAAGAGTTAAAAGGAGAAATCATAGAACTCGATACAGTCTTGTTTCGTTATCCCTTTCGGATACGAGTGGAAGGAGATAAAGTCATTGTAATGGATTTGCATGGTTTTGATAATTATGGACATCTTTTTCAATATCCTGATTTTCACTATCTATCTTCTTTCGGAATACATAGTGATTCACCTACGGGAATGCTATCAATGGAAAATCTTCGGTTTTATAACGAAGATGTATGGACATTAGACGCTAATAAAAGCGAATTAACTAAGTTCGATTTTTCATTATCCGGTGACTCACTACTTCGTGAGGAAACAGTAGCATTGGATGAAGATGTCCTTCGGGTACTTGATTTTACGGTGTTTAATGATACTACATTTATTATTCCTGACTATTCGGGGGATAGTCGTCTGTGCATGGTAAATCGTAAAGGAAAACTTTTCGAGAGGCTAGGGAATATACCAACTGTGAATGAGGATGCTTTACAGCATGCCCGCCCGGCGTTGGCTCAAGCGTGGCGTAGTTTTCTAGATTATAATCCTCATAATGGTATTCTTGCGACTGTTACTCAATTAGGGGAAGTAGTCGAGGTTTATAACTTAAAGGATAGTACACATGTGATACATATTGGTGAGCATGGTGAACCGGACTTTGAAATATCTGCCGGATATGGTGTACCAGCTGGAATTATGGGTTTTAGTGATGTACAGGTAACTGATAGTGCCATTTATGCAGTATTTCATGGAACGACTTTCAAGGAGATAGCGAAACAAAACGGTAGACTTCCTGACGGTGGAAAGTACATTTATGTATTTAGTTTGAAAGGAGAACCACTATGCAAATATGTACTGGACCATTATATATATGGAATTTGGGTGGACGAAACTACTAAAACAATAATGGCGACGGATGTAAATAATGATCAGCCCATAGTAAAATTTCGATATAGTTGAATTGTTACTCTTTATCTTGATAAAAACGATGAAAATAAAATATAAAATATTATTTATATCTGTTACAGTTGCATTGTTTCTGCTTGGTAGTTACTATTATTATAAGTATAGGCAGAGTACTATTGAACAGATGGCTAAAGAGGCTTTCGTGGAAGCTGTTAATAGTGAAGCATATAGGCGGATACCTGATGTGAAATTGACTGTTGGCTTTAATGGCGGAGATATACTGAGAAAGGATGATGTTCCTGAATATATTTATTGGTATGATGAGTCAGGTGAGAGGAAGTATAAGATTGATCAGGAGAAACATTGGAAGAATGTGACAATGAATTCTGACGTGCGGATAATACATTCGTGTGCTTTTAAAGACTATTCACTCAGTCTTGATTCTTTAAATTGCAATTGGCAGAACTTTCTAAAAAAGAAAAATCTAGTATGCCGTACTGGTATATGTATGTTTTCAACAGATTGGGATGAGAAAACAACTTCCTTGTTAACATCAGATAGTGAATGGTGGCAGAATCTACAACCCTTCTGGGTTTGCACGATCGGTTATCGTTGTGAAATGGAATGTCTGCTTTATCTTCAATACTCTTTTTCGCAAGTGTTGGAGTTTGCAGGGATAGTTTACATCTTGCTTTATATTTTTTTTATTTTTACTATATACAAGATAACAGCTATTATCCGAAGGAAAATGAATCCAGAAAAAATAATAATCGAGAAAGAAGTATTAGTGAAAGAAGTGGAGACTACTACTGCTAGATTATATCATTTAGGTGGTGATGTCTATTTTGATGCAGAGAAAAGAATAATGAGCGAGGGGGAAAAGAATGTATCCTTAACAAATCAGTCAGCCAAGTTATTAGAACTTTTTATGCAGGCAGACAATCATATTTTGTCTATTAACGCAATTGGTAAGGCATTATGGAAAGTTGATGGTAATTATGACAATAGGATATATCAGGTTTTAAATCGATTACGAGGTTTCTTGAGACATTTTCCTTCTATATCCATCGAAATAGAGTCTGTGGGGAGTTACCAATTGAAAATCAGTGAGATATAAATCTTAAGTCTTCTTATTTCTACTTTTATTAGCAGATGTAAGAAGATGTAAGATGTTTCTTTTGGATTCAATGCCCCACTTACTTACCTTTACCGTAGTTTATTTGAAAAATATAATATATTATGAAAAAAGGTATTTTTACGGCATTACTACTTACTATTATATTGTATAGTTTGTATTTGGTAAATGATGGAAGTCAAATAATGTCAGGAAAGGGATGCCATGGATGATGATCCTTTGGCTTTTTTTATTAGTTCTGAAAAATCGGGGTGGGTTAGTTTAGATTTGAGTATTCCCGATAAATTATATAATTGGTAAACTGGTTGAGAAGGAAGAATGGACAATTACTGTTCTTGGCAAGGCGCATCGTCCGTTCTGAATACAGCCTAAAAAGAAGGAGGTGCATAGATATAAGAATAAAAAATAAAGGTAAGTGTTCCTTATCCTGCTGAAAGGATAGAGACGGAATAAATAAATTGATTAAAATATAAACGATGAAACGATAATATGAAAAAGAAACTAAATATAATAGCTTTTGCAATAGTTGTATGTGTAGTGAGTACATTAAATGTGAAAATAGCATTAAATACAAATGTTTTATGCGATTTGGCTATGACCTCAATTAATGCGTTGGGTAGTGGAGAAGATTCTATGGATGTGGGAGAAAATGATTTTCCTACTGATCCTTTCCCTGATTCAAGCAGTACTGCTGCGGAAAAAGTGACTAGAAATTATTTTGAATATTCGTACATTAAATTGTATGAAAATTGTTACGCAAAATATAAGACTCGAATAACGGAAATATCTTGTCCGGGATCTGGAGAAGTAAAATGTACAAACGGATTCTACTGTAGCAATCCTGAATATGTTGGTGAGGTTGATAAATATGGCGCTTGAATGTATTGAGAATCTATAAGAACTTAAATATTAGTTTAATGAATGTAAGATTAATAATTATTCAATTTGTACTAATTGCATGTACGAGTTGTTCTTCTGATAAAACACTTATAAAGGGCTGTGGGATTCCTATAGTATTGAATGAAATTAAAACAAGTTTGGTTGATACTGCCTTTTTTCAAGCCTCCTCAATAATACCATTGGAAAGTAATGATAACTTTTCCTTAATCCGGTCTATTGATAGAATATGTGTAATAGATGATACTTTTTATATGCTTGACCGCTCATTGGGTAAAGTTTTTATGTATAGTACTTCAGGAAAGTATTTGGGACAAATTAATGATATAGGTAGCGGTCCCGGAGAGTATATTCAGATTAGTGATATTACCGTGGATCAAAAAAGAAAAAATATAGTATTACTATGTGATCGGCCATATAAGGTTATGTATTATACTAATGCAGGAAAGTTGATGAAAGAAGTCTCATATTCTGACTATTATAGTGAATTTATAGTAAACGGTGATAGTATTTATTGCTATAAGGTAGGGCTGAAAGATGTAGATTATATTTTAACTTATACCTATCCTATGGATTTTCTAAGAAAGGAGGCTTTGCATGAAAGACCTTATTTTGATTCAGGTTCTTCTGGAAATTTTACATCTTTCGATGTGGGAAATAGGTTAACAATAAGTGATGCTGTATATTTTACACGCCCTTTGGAAAGTTGTATATATTCTATAGATAGAAATGGTATATATGAGAAATATGCGATTGATTTTAAAGAGCACCATTTACCAAAATCATTACTAGAAAAGAATATGTCTGCTGAAGATTTTCTTAATATATGCGATGAGAATAAGTATGTATGTAGCATTACTAATGTAGTGGGGAATCGTGACTATTTGTTGTTCAAAACGAATATAGGACTCTTTATATATGATAAACAGTTAAAACGATTAGAAGGTTATTACTTTATTTTAAATTCGCCTTTAAGAGGTGGTTCTCCTAATTATTTACCCGTTAATAATGCAAGTCAAATAATACAAATTATGCAACCTATGCAGTTTAAACAGTATATGGACATACAAAAGGAAAGGAACAAAACGGATGACAAACTCAATCCGGTTTACGAGAATATATATCAAAATTTGCATGATGAAGATAATCCTATTCTGATAATTTACGAATTACCATATAAAAATAATATTATTGAAGAATAAACGATACATAGTCTTTTTCATATTTGTACTAACCTTGATTGTTAGTGTCTATCAATTTGGACGTAGAATACAGTCTGAAAAAATATATTTTAGATACTTAAAAAATATAAAGTGCGAATATGAAAAGCAGATAGAAAAGAGAAACTCTGCTTATTATATGTTAAAAGAAGATATTATATTGAATTTTCAAAATAATGGTTTGCCTCTATGTTTAAATGAAATAATATATGAAGATGGTACAAGCGCTTGTCATTTAAAGGATATTATATCTGATACATCTTTAGTAGTGCGACTATCTCAGTCGAATTGTGGGATTTGTGTAAATACACTGATGTCATTATTGCAGAAAGTAAATATGAAAAATGTCATATTTTTGACAGATTACGAAGATCAATGTTTTCTGGATGACTTAAAACTATATAGAATCAAAGGGCGCTTTTTTAAAATAGCATCTTTGAAAATTCCTATTGAAAGCATGGATATTCCATATCTATTTGTGATAGATAAAGATTTTATAATAAATAAAATCTATATACCCCATAATTCGATGACGGATCAGACCCTTTCATATTTGAAATATTTACAGAATTATATGAAATAACGTTTTTGCATATCTTATGATGTTGTTAGTAGATAGCTTTACTTTCATATTTTGTCTATTAACGCAATTGGTAAGGCATTATGGAAAGCTGATGGTAATTATGACAATAGGATATATCAGGTTTTAAATCGATTGCGAGGTTTCTTGAGACATTTTCTTTCTCTATTCATCGAAATAGAGTCTGTGGGGAGTTACCAATTGAAAATCAGTGAGATATAAATCTTAAGTCTTCTTATTTCTACTTTTATTAGCAGATGTAAGAAGATGTAAGATGTTTCTTTTGGATTCAATGCCCCACTTACTTACCTTTACCGTAGTTTATTTGAAAAATATAATATATTATGAAAAAAGGTATTTTTACGGCATTACTGTTTACTGTTATTGTTGCATTGTATAGTTTGCATTTGGCAAACGGTAAATGTGTTTACAAATCTAATATTAGCTCCTTGTTGCTAGAAAATATTGAAGCGTTAGCTGCGGATGAAGATGGATCAGATGATGGAGAGGTTGTAGGAGGAAAAATAAGGTGTATTGATGTTGGTAGTCTAGATTGTCCTCTTACTCATGAAAAAGTTAAATATATAGTTAGAGGTTACAGTCTTTGAGATGACTTCTTGGGGCTTTCTTGTCTTATAGATAGCTCTCCAGCAATACAAACCTGATTGAAAAAGTATGAAAACACGACTGTTTATATGTGTATGTATATTATTTAGCTTGCTTTCTTGTTCCTCTTCTGAAAAAGAACAGTTAGAAACAGCTTTGGCTTTTGCTGATACTAACCGGGCAGAACTTGAAAAAGTTTTAGAGTATTATAAAAATGATTCTCTTAAATTGAAGGCGGCTATATATCTTATAGAAAATATGCCTCTGTACTATACATATAAAGGAAGTGATTTGGATTCGCTACATATAGCGCTTGAACAATATGCGGTTTCAGATAGTTATGATAAACATTTAGAATATCTGAAACGCTTTCCCTATCGAAATTTGTTCAAGGAATATGATGCAAAAGTGATAACTTCCGAATATTTGATTGAAAATATAGAGTATTCATTTAAAGTATGGCGTGAAACTCCTTGGGGAAAGTACGTTTCTTTTGATAATTTCTGCGAGTTTATTCTTCCATATCGAATCAAGGATGAACCTTTGACTCATTGGAAAAAAGACTTCTATCATCGCTTCAAGCCTGTACTGGATTCTTTATATCAAGGAACGGATGTAGTGGAGGCAACCTCCTGTTTAAGTAATTATGCAACGAGTTTACATTGGAAATATCAGAATGAACTTACAGGTCCACATTTATCAGCTCAACTCTTGTTGGAATTACAACTTGGCGATTGTACGAGTATTGCAGATTTCGGATGTTATATGCTACGTTCGGTAGGCATTCCCGTTGGGATTGATGCTTATTTATGGTCACCGGTGAGTCATGTTGCTCATGTTTGGAATGTAGTACTTGATACAACTGGATATACAATTCCATTTAATTTTGGGGCGCGAAAGCTAAAAAGAGGTGAACAGTTTGGTTATAGACAGGGAAAAGTATATAGGCATACCTATGCATTACAGAAAGAACGTTTAGATGCTGTTCTACAAAATAAAAAGTTTGGAATAGCATTGGCGAACATTTGTTTGAAAGATGTTTCATCTTTGTATTTTCCTTCCAATGAAATAACGGTTGATTGTGAGTTGATAAAAGATAGAAAAGAAGAACATTCTGTATGGGTTGCTATCTTTAATAGGCGTGGCTGGTTTCCGATTGGCGAGGGGCGTTATAAAGAAGGGAAAGCTATTTTTAATGATATTGAAGAAGGGCTAATTTATATGACTTTGTACGCTCAGGATGGAAAGTTAAAAGAAGCCAGTTTTCCTTTTAAGATAGATAAAGAAAGTGGTTGCTTGTTGTATTATCGCCCGAAAGCAGACAGTTGTCAGATGAGTGTCACACGTAAATGGCCTCTACAAGGAGGTATACGGTCTTATATCCAACGTATGGCGTATGGTCGTTTTGAAGGTGCTAATCGGAAAGATTTCAGTGATGCAAAGGTTATGTTACAACTGAAGAATTATCCAAGAAAGATGTTCAATGAAGTCAAGATAAAAGATTCTTCGAAGTATCGTTATGTTCGTTACATATCTGCTGATTGGTTTCCTGGCGATATTGCGGAAGTAGCTTGGTATGCCGATACTTTGGGACAAACGAAGTTACAAGGTGAATTAATGTCTACTTTACCATATAAAGGAAGTCGGACAGTGTCAGGAAGGAGTGCCATGGACGGTGACCCTTTGACTTTCTTTACTAGTTCGGAAAAGCCGGGTTGGGTTGGTCTGGATTTGAATACTCCCAAGCAGGTAGGGAGTATTAGATATACACCTCGCAATGATGATAATTTTGTACGGGTAGGGGATAAGTATGAGTTATTTTATTTCTCGGCAGACGGTTGGAAATCATTGGGCGTTAAAGTAGCGGAAGAACCTAAACTGATATACAATAATGTTCCTAGTCATGCTTTATATTGGCTTCGAGATTTGACCAGAGGAAATGAAGAACAGGTATTTACTTATTATGATAATAAGCAAATCTTTACAGAAGGTTATTGGAATCTGCTGTTTTGATTAATTTTATAATTGTTAAACTGGTTGGGAAGGAAGAATGGACGATTGCTGTTCTTTGGCAAGGCGCATCGTCCATTCTGAATACAGCCTAAATAAGGAAGAAGGTATCCAATGCAAACATAAGAATAAAAAATGAAAGTGGCAAGTGATTGCCTTATGCCGTTAAAAGGATAGAGACGGAATAAACTGAATTATAATATAAACGATAAAACGATAATATGAAAAAGAAATTATTTGGAATAATGTTGGTCCTTGCAGTTATACTGTTTGCAGGTTATACTGCATATAATTCTCATGGAGATATAAAATTGTCTGATGTAACGTTGGCTAATTTGGAAGCTTTAGCAGATGAAAATGATGATAACTCTGAAGCAGGAGGAGCAAGTCATAGTTGTTATAAAAAATGGAGAAAAGCACCAGAGGATGACGGTTTTGCTCTATGGGGGTGGATTTGTCAGGAATGTGAACTTTATTGGTTATTGGAAGCTAAGTATACATCGACGTGTAATAAATAGTGATATGAAGTATAGTATTGTATTCTTCTTTCTATTATCTATTTTGGGGGTAAGTTGTGTTTCTCACAAGGAGCAAATAGTTGATCTTCCAAATCCCACGTCGTTATTGGCAGATAGTATAACAACTCCTCCGGTATTGTTGTCTGTGACACGTTTATTTATAGTTCATGATATGTTGGTTGCTTACGAACAACGGAAAGATACTTTGTTCTCTTTCTGGAAATTACCAGAATGCCAATATTTGTTTAATGTGGGGGTAAAAGGACAGGGACCTAATGACTTTTTGATATTAGATAGGAATTTTGTTGAATCTAAAGAGGGTTTTAAAGTTTTTGAATTACCCTCAAATAGAGTAAAAGAATTGAAAATAGATTCATCGGGTACTTTTAAATTAATCTCAGAACAGAGGTTGAAAGTAAACCAAATGCCACTAAATCGTTTCCTTTTTTTAGCTGATAGTTCTTATTGCTTCTTGTCTCAAGATGATAAATATGAATATACGTTACTGGATAAGAAACAGGATACTCATCAATTCAGCGATTACCCATTTGATTTATTGAAAAAGGATAAAGGCGATGATAATAATTTTGTATATAATAAATTGACTGTTTCTAAACCTGATGGAGAGATGTTTGCCTCTTTTTATGTATATATTAAGATGATGAGAATCTATAACCGACATGGTGAGATGTTGAATGAAATAGTGTTGGAGCATGCTAACTCTTCGTTAGATAACGAAGAGAAAATTACTTATTATCCTTACCCCCCATGTGCTGATAATAAATATATATATGTATTGACTAAACAAGAAGAAGAGCCAATTCTGGAAGTATGGACATGGAATGGTGAACTAGTTGAGCGGTATTCTTTAGATAAGAAGATTAGCAATTTTGTCGTTTCTAATAAGTATCATACCCTTTATGCTGTTAATAAGGATATTGAAGATAAGATATACGTTTATAAACTTCCTCTTTAAATTTACTTATTGAGTCCACTTTTTAAAGTGGACTCATTGAATTATAATATAAACGATGAAACGATAATATGAAAAAGAAATTATTTGGAATAATGTTGGTCCTTGCAGTTATACTGTTTGCAGGTTATACTGCATATAATTCTCATGGAGATATAAAATTGTCTGATGTAACGTTGGCTAATTTGGAAGCATTGGCTGGAGAAAATGATGGAGGTGGAGAGAGTGGAGGGAATAAGCATATCTGTTATGATAGATATTCTATTTCAGGTTGTTCTATGTTTAAACAGTTTTTTTCCGCAGGTGAGGTTATTGGTCAATTCGTTGAAAGAGTTGGAGAGATAGGATCAAAAATGAAATATCATGATTGCTATAGATAATAAAAAAGTTATTTGGGTAATCATTCTATAGTGCACGATTGGGAACTGTATGTTTTATCGACAAGTGAAGGAACTATTGCTTGTATTGTTGTATGAACTAAATAAATTCTAGTAATGAAGTATTGCTTTTTAGGATTTTTAGCATTATTGTTTATTTCCTGTAAGGGAAATAAGCAGCAACTAGCTGCGTCATTAAAAGAATGGGAACAAAAAGAAATTATATTTCCTTCACATACAGTTTTTACTATTCAAGGTAAAGACACTGTTGATTTTTGTATAAAAGACCAATACAAAGTTTTGGTATATACCGATTCTACTGGATGTACTGGATGTAGATTGCGGCTCGCTGATTGGAAGAAGTTTATGCAACAGGTTGATTCAACTAGTGCTGATTCCGTTCAGTTCCTTTTTTTCTTCTTTCCAAAGAAGGGTATGGAGCTCCACCATACTTTAAAAATGGCTTTATTTAATAATCCGGTATGCATAGATAAGCAAGATAGTCTTAATATACTGAACCACTTTCTACAGAGAATGGATTTTCAGACTTTTCTTTTAAATGAGAATAATAAGGTTGTAGCTGTTGGTAATCCTATTTATAATAATAAGGTAAGAGATTTATATCTGAAAATTCTTTCGAATAATAAATCTTTAGAAAATAATAATGAAGGACGACAAACTTCTCTGAAAATAGATCAAATGGTTTTGGATATGCAGTCTTTCTTGTGGGAAGAAAAGCAAACAAAGAGTCTGAGCATCCAAAATACGGGGAGTATTCCTTTGGTGATTAATGATGTGACTACATCCTGTGGTTGTACTGTGGTAGATTACCCAAAACAACCAATATTACCAGGTAAGAGCGATACATTGCATATCAGTTATCAAGCTGAGCATCCTGGGCATTTTAACAAAACGATTAGTATATATTGTAATACGACTTCATCTCCAATACTTATTAAAATAAAGGGAAATGCAGAAAAATAAAATTTACTAGATCAATGAAGATGACGAGAATACAATTTTTGCGGATAAAAACACAGGCTTCTATCGCTTTGATTTCAATAGGAGTAATCGGATTACTAAGTACCGTTTGTGCCTATTCTTCCTATATTCCTGCCGGGGATACTTCTTATCAATGGCTGTGGTGTGGGTGGGTTTCTATAATATTTACTGTATGTGTATTATTAGCGGTAGGGTTATCAGCAAAAGGAGTACATTTTTTCCATCATTCAGTGATTTGGGGGCTTATTTTAATGGGTGGTATTGAAGCAGTCTGGGGATTGCGTCAGATTTACGGTTTCGCTACTTCTAATCATTCATTATATGCTGTGACAGGCTCTTTTTATAATCCTGGACCATATTCCGGCTATTTGGCATTGGTATTTCCTGTATGTTTGTACGAATGGTTACGATTAAATGCTATAAAGCAACGTACTTGGGAAGAATCGGTTGGGTATTATTTATCTTTTGGGGTGCTGTTATTACTTGTTTGTGTACTTCCGGCAGGAATGAGCCGTTCGGCATGGCTGGCGTCCATCTTTTCGGGAGTATTTGTATGTAGTGTACACTATCCATGGAGAAATTGGTTGAAAAAAGCTTGGAAGGAGTATCATGGAAAAGCGGTAGTTGCTTTACTTTTGCTTTCCGTTATTTTGATAACAGGAGGTATTGGAATCTATCATTTGAAGGCTGATTCAGCTAAAGGACGACTGTTTATGTGGAAAATAAGTAGTTTGGCTGTGGTTAAGAAGCCCATTTCTGCGTATGGTATTGGGAACTTTGTTTATGCTTATGGACAAGAGCAGGAGAAATATTTTGCAAAAGGTAGTTATGATGAAGATGAGGAACGTGTAGCTGGTAGCCCGGAGTATGCTTTCAATGAATATCTACGAATAGCAGTAGAGTGTGGTATTCCGGTTTTGGTACTTGTGTTAACGATAATAGGTGGTTGCTTGTATCGGGGAATTAAAAAGAAACGTATCGGTATCTGCGGAGGATTAATTTCATTACTTTTTTTCTCTTTTTCTTCTTATCCAATGACGTATCCTTGTTTTATCATTGCATTTATTCTTCTTTTAATTGCATGCTTCTTGGACTATTCACATAAGTTGATGCTTCTATTTACGTTTGTGATCGGCAGTGTAGGTGTATGGTTGGTACGGAATAATGCGTATGACGCTTGTCGGGAGTGGTCACAATGTAAAATGTTGTATAGTATTCAGGCATATGGTAAAGCGAAAGAAGAATATGGAAGACTATATCCGCTTCTGAATGGCCGTCCCCGTTTTCTTTTTGAGTATGGACGTTGTCTGCATAACTTGAAAGAATACAATGCTTCTAATCGGATATTACAAGAAGCGGAACGAATCAGTTGCGATCCGATGATACTTAATGTCATTGGCAAAAACTATAAGGCGTTAAAGAGATATGAAGAAGCTGAACATTGGTTTCTGCGCTCTACTCATCGTTTACCGGGACGTATTTATCCATATTATCTGTTAGCAAAACTCTATGCTGAACCGGATTTTCGAAAACCTGATAAATTGGAACAAATGGTCGAAATTGTGTTGACGAAAGAACCGAAAATACAATCGTCTGCTATTCGTGAAATGAGAGATGAAGTAAAAAAAATGATAAGTCGATGAAAAAGCTGTTATTACTATTGATGCGTTTGATGAAAGGGTGCATTTGGGGAATTACAATCTTGTTCCTTGGTTGGATACTACTACAAACAGTCTTGTTTGCCTCCTTCAAAGTACCTACGGATTCAATGGTGCCTGCTTTGTTACCTGGTGATAACATTATTGTGAACAAACTTCCGATGGGTGCCCGACTTTTTAATTTGTCTGCAGCTTTCCGTCAGGAACGTTTTGTTGTCTATCGGTTGCCTGCTTTGGGGGGCATAAAACGAAATGATGTTCTTGTTTTCAATTTTCCTTATCCTCAACATCGGGATAGTATTGGATTTGATATTTTAAAATATTATGTGAAACGTTGTGTTGCATTACCCGGTGACTCTATTTCTATTCATAACTATCATTATTGTGTGGCAGGCTATGAGAAAGATTTGGGTAATATAAAATCTCAGGACAGTATGAAAGAACGTCTACAACAATTACCGGAGAATGCTCGAAAACGATATTCTTTCCAAACCTATCCGTGGAACGATTCTATTCACTGGAACGTTTGTAATTTTGGTCCACTTTATATACCTCGAATGAATGATGTCATTGTGATGAACCGGAAGAATTACCTTCTTTATCGTCATCTTATCGAATGGGAACAGCAGAAGAAACTTCAATGGAAAGGAGAAAAAGCTTATTTGGATCATCATCGTATTACTAGCTATCGTTTTCGTACAAACTATTATTTTATGGCAGGAGATCGGGTGTTTAACTCTCAGGATTCTCGTTATTGGGGATTGTTGCCGGAAGAATATATTGTTGGAAGGGCATCTTTTATTTGGAAATCTACTGATAATGAAGGGAAAATACGTTGGAAACGAATATTCAAATCAATAACATAATGACGAGTATGAATAATATTAGGATATTTATAATGAAGATATGCTATATATGTTGTGCTATAGCAATGAGCTATATAGCTATTTCTTGTCTGTCTGAGAACAAAATAATAGATAGAAGCAGCCCTGTATTAATTGTGAATTTGGATAGTACCAAAGTGTCAGAATTTAGGTATTCGGATATTTTCAAATCAGTGACTGCAATTGAGCTGGATGAAAAAGACGCACTGCTGGGAGGAATAGATAAAATGCAGATTTACAAGAGTCAATTGTTTGTTTTGGATAGCCGTTCTACAAAAGGAGTTTATATATTTGATAGAAAAGGCACTTTTATGAGAAAAATTGGCAATATAGGATTGGCACCTGATGAATATGTATCTTGTGATGATTTTACGATTAATATAGATGATAATGAACTGTATATCTTTGATTCTTTACAGAATAAGATATATAGGTATGATATTTCTTCAGGTAAGTTTAAAGGAGGAATTCTTATGGATAAGAATATTCATTTTAATTACATTGCTTATAATAGTGGATGCTTATATGGAGCACAGACTTTTTTTCAACCTTCAAAAGAAGATAGATACTATTTACTACAGCAAGTAGATGTCAAGTCAGGGGAAAGAATTGCACAATGGATGGATGCATCAGAGTATAATAAAGGGTGGAATGATGAACTTATTCATGGCAATGTTTTTTATAATATTGGCAAGAATGAAGATTTGTTTATCATGGGTTTAATGGATACTATTATGTCTATTAAAGAACAGAGAATTTCTCCATATATGGCTATTCAAAGTGAGGGGATAGTTTTAAAAAAAGATATATTAGAAGATGAAAAGCTTCTGACTCTTGATCCTCGGGTAAGAAGTCGAAATATTCTTTCTCTAATAAATAGGCTTAACAAACAAGGTAAAATACAGCATATTTCCCATATTTATAAATATAAAGACCAGCTATTTTTTGAATGTATGAGAAAGTCTAATCAACAGGTTCAGCATGATATTAAAAGTGGGAGAACACTTGTTTATGAGAAAACACTAAATGATATATTGTTTACTATTAAGCCTGACTATTCTCATATTCCGATATTTCTTTGTAGTGATTCGTTGGGTGTATATTTTTATGTTACTCCTGAATGTTTTTCTGAGTTGCAGTATTTTGAGAAAGAGAATTATATATCTGATAAACTAAAGAATAAAGAAAGTATAAGAAAATTAAGAGATGAATCTAATCCATTGATACTCTATTATGAATTTAAATAATTTCATAACTGTTTGTATTTCAGTTATGTCTGTTTCTGCTATTTCTTTTTATATAAGTGAAAAGACGGAAATAAATAGAAGGGATATGAATAATATACAAAAGAGTTTGGGGAAAAATAAAATACTAATATTGCCGGCTTATGAAAATAATCGTTATAATATGATGCTTTTAAAAAATAAATTGAGTAATTTTAGATTCACAAATATATCCGAGGAATTTCTGGAGTTTCCAAGTAGCCGAACAACAGGATTGAGTCAACGATTTTTTGCATATGTAAATAACCAGGGGCGAATGACCTCATTTTATTTTCCTAGTAAAAATCAACAGGATATAACACGATTATATTTAAATCATTTGAAGGAAAAAATACAAAAGAATAACAAGAATAAGATTGTCGGGCATAAATAAAGTCTGAGTCCAATAGAGGGATTAATTTATAATGCATAATCGATAGCAATAAATATATTATGAGAAAATACAGTTGTATATGGATGCTGCTATGTTGTTTAGCTTATGGTGGAATGACATCTTGCTCTGGCAAGAAAAGTGATGCAGACGAGCAGGATAAAGGTGTTTCTACCGTTCTTCCGGATTCAAAGAATGAAGTCACCGTTCAAATTCTAAAGAGGTGTGATTTTCATCACGAACTAGTCAGTAACGGTAAGGTAAGTGCCCGCGGGCAGGCTGATCTTCGTTTTGAAACGAATGAGGTTATTGCTCATGTCTATGTGAAAAACGGTGATCGTGTTCGTAAGGGGCAGAAGTTGGCCGAGCTGGATAAATTCCGTCTGGAACAGAAATTATCACAGGCGGAAGATGCTTTGTTGAAAGCGGAGCTTGAACTGAAAGATGTACTTATCGGGCAGGGATATACGCCGGATGATTTTAGCAAGGTGCCTGAAGAAACCATGAAACTTGCGAAAGTAAAGAGCGGCTATGAACAGTCGAAGTCCCAGTATGAACTTACGAAAAGAGAAACGGAACATGCTACACTTGTTGCCCCCTTTGACGGGATAGTAGCTAATCTGTTTTCAAAACCTTATAATCTCGCTAATACGTCCGAGGCATTTTGTACTGTCATTGACACTCGTGGGATGGAAACTGATTTCACCGTGTTGGAGAACGAACTGGCTTTTATTAAAACCGGTGACAAAGTAATGATTACTCCTTATGCCGGCGGAGGTTCTTATGAAGGTAGTGTATCTGAAATCAATCCGCTGGTGGATGCGAACGGAATGGTAAAAGTAAAAGCTGCGGTAAACGGACAGGGGAAGTTGTTTAGCGGCATGAACGTAAGGGTAAGCGTCAAGCGGAGTTTAGGGGAGCAGTTGGTCATTCCTAAAACGGCTGTGGTGCTGCGTTCCGGCAAACAGGTTGTGTTTACCTTAAAAGAAGGCAAGGCAATGTGGAATTATGTACATACGGGATTGGAGAATGCTACGGAATATGTTGTCTCGGATAAATCTCAGGGTGGTGTTGAAGATGGCCTCTTGGAAGGAGATACGGTTATTGTCACCGGGAACTTGAATTTAGCGCATGAAACGGAGGTGACTATAAGCGGTGAATGATTGACTGCAAACGATAAATACAGAGAAAAGCATGATAAAATTCTTAATCCAGCGTCCTATTGCCGTGCTGATGGCTTTCACCGCCTGTTTTATAATCGGGCTGGTGACTTATTCTACACTTCCGATATCTCTGCTTCCGAATATCGCTATTCCGGAGATCACTATACAGGTGTCTGCTGCCAATACATCTGCCCGCGAACTGGAAAATACGATTGTGAAACCTTTGCGCAGCCAGTTGATACAGGTTTCTACATTGAAAGATATTCACAGTGAGTCTAGAGACGGCGCCGGTATTATCCGCTTGTCTTTTGATTTCGGTACTAATACGGATCTGGCCTTTATCGAGGTAAATGAAAAGATAGACGCTGCAATGAACTATCTCCCGAAGGAAACGGAACGTCCGAAAGTCATTAAGGCGAGCGCAACGGATATACCTGTTTTTTACCTGAATCTGACTTTGAAGAATGACAGTGCTTATAGCATTACGGGACAACAGTCCTTTCTGGATCTGTGTGAATTTGCCGAATCGGTCATTAAACGTAGGATAGAGCAGCTTGAAGAAGTGGCTATGGTAGATGTGACCGGATTGGTGGAACGTCAGGTGCAGATTGTGCCCGATGAGGATATGCTCTCCATGTTGGGAATTTCTATTGAGGATATAGAATCGACTCTGGCTGCCAATAATGTGGAACCGGGTAGTATGACGGTACGTGACGGATATTATGAATATAACATAAAGTTTTCCACCCTCCTGCGTACTGCGGAAGATGTAGAAAATATTTATCTGCGTAAAGGAGACCGGATTGTGCAGTTAAAGGATTTCTGCCGGGTGAATATCGTGCCCGTAAAAGAAAAAGGGGTATCTGTATCTAACGGGAAAAGGGCAGTGACGCTGGCTGTTATCAAGCAGGCGGATGAGAATATGGATAAGATGAAGAAATCTCTGGTAGAGACGATGGAGTACTTCCAACGGGTATATCCGGATATTGATTTCAGTATCAGCCGTAATCAGACGGAATTGCTGGACTACACAATTTCGAATCTGCAACAGAATCTGTCTTTAGGTTTTCTCTTTATCTGCCTGGTAGCGGTCTTGTTTCTGGGGGATGTAAAATCTCCGTTGGTTATCGGACTTAGCATGGTGGTTTCTATCGTAATCAGTTTCGTTTTCTTCTATCTGTGCAATATGTCCCTGAATATCATTTCACTCGCCGGATTGATTCTGGCATTGGGTATGATGATTGACAGTTCGATTATTGTAACTGAGAATATATCGCAATACCGGGAACGGGGATATTCGTTGCGCCGTGCCTGTATCACGGGAACAAGCGAAGTGGTGACTCCCATGTTGAGTTCCTCCTTAACGACCATTGCCGTGTTTGCACCGTTGATTTTTATGAGTGGTATTGCCGGAGCTATCTTTTACGATCAGGCTTTTTCAGTTACAGTGGGACTTATGGTTTCTTATTTTACGGGTATCATGTTGCTTCCCGTACTTTATCTGCTGGTCTACCGGACCGGTATCCATACCCGGAAATGGAAGTGGCTTTCCTTTAAATTCAATAACCCGATAAAAGATCATACATTAGACCGTTTTTATGATGCGGGGGTGGACTGGGTATTCAGTCATAAAACGTTCAGTGTTTTGTTCTGTGCTATTTCCATTCCGCTTTGTGTATTTTTCTTTTTCTTTATCGACAAGCAGCGCATGCCCGATATTGAGGAGAATGAATTGATTGCCAGGATTGAGTGGAATGAGAATATTCATGTGGATGAAAACAGGAGGCGTGTGGACGAACTTTTTAAAGAACTGGAAGAACCGGTAGCCGAGCACACGGCGTCCATTGGCAGGCAGGATTTCCTTCTGAACCGTGAAAGGGAGCTTTCTTCTTCCGAGGCTGAACTTTACTTCCGTACGGAGACGCCCGAAACTATTTCTCCTTTACAGCAAGAAATTTATCGCAGACTGAAAGAGCGTTATCCGCTTTCTGTCATTTCTTTCTCTCCGCCGGAGACTGTGTTTGAGAAACTCTTTGTCACAGGCGAACCGGATATCATAGCCGAATTTTATACCCGTAATAAGGCAAAGGCACCGGAAGCGGAAACCATCCGGCGCGTGGAGAAGGACTTGGCACGGAAGACGGGAATCGCCCCTACGGGTATCGCTTTCGAGAATCAACTGAATCTAAGTATTAGCAAAGAGAAACTGTTGCTTTACCGTGTTTCCTATAATGAGCTCTACCGTATCTTGAAAACTGCTTTTCGTGAGAATAGTGTGACAATGTTGCATTCTTACCAACAATATCTTCCGATCAGCGTTGCCGGCAGCGAAAAGACTGTGAATGAAATATTGCAGGAGACGTTGATACAGACTGAACCGGATAATAAAGGAAACATAGAATATATCCCTCTTCGGGAGCTGGTTACGATAGCTCCTGCTGAGGATCTGAAAAGTATTACTTCGGGGCGTAATGGTGAATATGTCCCCTTTAATTTTTATGACGTGCAGAACGGGGACAAGTTGATGCGGGAAGTGAAGCAGGTAGCGGAGGAAACGAAAGAATGGGATACAGGCTTCTCCGGAAGTTTCTTTTCCAACAGGGAGATGTTGGACGAGCTGGTGGTAATCCTGTTTATTTCGTTGTTGCTGATGTACTTTATTCTTGCCTCGCAGTTTGAAAGTTTCTTGCAACCTTTGCTTGTTCTGGCGGAGATACCGATAGATGTGGCCTTTGCGTTATTACTGCTTTGGCTTTGCGGGCATACACTGAATCTGATGTCTGCTATCGGACTTATTGTCACCTGTGGTATTGTAATCAATGACTCTATCCTGAAACTGGACGCTATCAATGAACTGCGCAAAGCGGGTGTTCCGTTGTTGGAGGCTATCCATGAAGCAGGACGCAGGCGTTTGCGCCCGATTATCATGACTTCGCTGACTACTATCTTTGCAATGGTACCGTTACTGTTTTCATCGGATATGGGTTCGGAATTACAGAAACCATTGTCTATCGCCATGATAGGGACAATGTCGGTCGGTACGGCAGTGAGTCTGTTCATCATACCATTGCTTTACTGGTTTATTTACAGAAAGAAAGAAGAAATAAGTAGCAAGTAATAACGAATAGTTCAAATATGAGAGTTATGAATGGATTATTAAATTTTACCACGGAGGAGACAAAGTTATTCTTTTCAGCAAAGAAAAGGATATGGGCATTTCTCTGTATTCTTGGTGTCCTCTGTGGTGAATCCCTGCTTCATGCACAGAAACGTCTGGTACTGGATTTGAACCGGACAATCGCTCTTGCCAATGACAGTTCATTGGAGTCATTCCGTACACAGAATATGTACTTGTCCGGTTATTGGGAGTACAGGACATATAAGGCAAACCGCCTGCCCAGTCTGACGCTGGATCTTACTCCGGCGCAATATAACCGGGATATTACGAAACGTTACGATTCGGGACAGGATTTGGATGTGTACCGTACGCAACAGTCTTATTATGCTTATGGAGGGTTAAGTGTCCGGCAGAATCTTGACCTGACCGGAGGTACATTTTATCTGGAATCGAATCTTGCCTATATGCGCAATTTCGGGGATAATAGTGCGACACAGCTGACCAGTGTCCCGATAAGGATTGGGTATTCGCAAAGTCTGGTGGGGTATAATCCATTCAAATGGGAACGGAAGATAGAGCCTTTGAAATATGAACGTGTGAAAAAGGAATTTCTTTATAATGTGGAGAAAGTTTCGGAAACGGCAACGAGTTATTTCTTCTCTCTGGCTATGGCACAAGCGGAATATAACCTGGCAAAAGAAAATCTGGCTTCTACGGATACGTTGTACCGCATCGGGCAACAACGGCACCGGATCGCAGCTATCTCGCAAGCCGACCTGTTGACTCTGAAGCTGGATCGGGTGAATGCGCAGAACACATTGCAGAATAAAGCAAGCGATTTGAAGCGGGCTATGTTCTCATTGGCTTCTTTTCTCAATCTGGATAAGAATACGCAGATCGAGTTGGAACTTCCTTCCCGTCCGGGAATGCTGGAGATTCCGATAGATGAGGCTTTGAGGTGGGGAAGGAGCAACAACCCGCAATTGTTGGAATTGAAACAGAATGTGCTGGAAGCGGAGCGTAATGTGGATAAGACTAAAAAGGAGTCGCGTTTTAATGCAAGTGTGAATGCCAGTATCGGTTTTAATCAGGTGGCGGACAATTTCGGGGATGTCTATCATAAGCCCATGCAGCAGGATTTGGTGGCGGTCAGTGTCTCTATTCCGTTGCTGGACTGGGGCGTCCGCAAAGGAAAGTATAATATGGCACGAAATAACCTGAATGTGGTGAAGATTTCGGCACGCCAGGACGAGATAAGTATTGAGGAGGAAGTGATAATGACAGTGAGTGATTTTAATATCCAGCAACAATTGATTGCCAGTGCGGAAGAAGCTTTGGATTTGTCCATACTCGCTTATAATGAGACAAAGCAGCGTTTTATCATCGGCAAAGCGGATATAAACAGCCTGACTCTTTCTCTGAACAGGCAGCAGCAGGCACAGCGTAACTTTATCTCTGCTTTGCAGAATTACTGGTTGAATTATTACAAGATACGACGGCTTACGTTGTTTGATTTTGCTACAAAACTTTCACTTTCGGACAGGTTCGATTTTAACGGAGGCAAGCTGATCAAATGATAATTGCGGCGTTTATTCTCGGTAGTATCTCCATTAAGTCTGTCATAAACAGAGATGCTGTCGCTTATATGACAGAGATTTCTATTTACATAAATAATGGTAATGCAAAATATAAGTCTTGAAATAAAAAAGTCCTCGAAGGCTTCCGCTTTCACCCTGATTGTGGCTTTTGTCTGCGTGGCATTGGTCGGGCTGGCGCTTGTGCCGTTGCTTCCGGTCAAACTGAACCCTTCACGGACATTACCCGGCTTCACGGTGCGTTTCAGTATGCCCGGCACTTCGGCACGCGTGGTGGAAATGACAGCTACCAGCAAACTGGAGGCGATGCTTGCCCGCGTGAAAGGGATTCGGGGTATCTATTCTACTTCAGGAAACGGGTGGGGCAGTATCAGCGTGAATCTGGATAAACATGTGGATGTTGCAGTTGCACGTTTTGAAGCGTCCACCATCATTCGTCAGACATGGCCGGAACTGCCGGACGGGGTGAGCTATCCGTATATTCAGATGCAGAGTCCGGGGCAGAACAACCAGGGCCCTTTTATGGCATTTACGATTAATGCGCCTGCTATTCCCATTCTGATACAACAGTATGCGGAAGAACATATTAAGACACGTTTGGCACAACTTCCGGGAATTTATAAGATTAATCTTGGCGGGGCTACTCCAATGGAATGGCGGTTGGAATATGACTCCGAACAGTTACATACGCTTGGGATAAGTACGGATGATATCCGTCAGGCTGTCCGGTTGCATTACCAAAAAGAGTTTCTGGGTACATACGATATGGAACAGGGGAGTTCGGGCAGGCAATGGATCCGTCTGGCGCTGGTTCCCGAATATAATAACCGGGACTTTGATGCGGAACGGATACAGGTGAAGATGAAAGATGGCAAAATCATTGGTCTGAATGAATTGGTAAAAGTTTCCCGTGTGGAGGAACAGCCGCAAAGTTACTACCGAATTAACGGTCTGAACTCTATCTATCTGTCTGTCGTGGCGGAGGAAACGGCCAATCAGTTGGCATTGAGCAAGGAAGTGAAAGCATATATGGATGATATCCGGTTACTTCTTCCGGCGGGATACGAGATTCATACCAGCTATGATGCAACGGAGTTTATTCAGGAAGAACTGGGGAAGATTTATCTGCGAACGGGGGTGACGGTAGCGATTCTGCTTCTGTTTGTGCTATTGATTACCTTTAGTCCGAAGTATTTGTTTCTGATTGTAACCAGTCTGGCAGTTAATGTAGCGATAGCCGTTATCTTCTATTATGCATTCGGACTTGAAATGCAGCTGTATTCTCTGGCAGGTATCACGGTTTCTCTAAACCTGGTGATTGACAATACGATTGTGATGAGCGACCATTATCTGCGGCGTGGAAACCGGAAGGCTTTTATGTCCGTACTGGCGGCTACGTTGACTACAATGGGGGCTTTGGTCATTATCTTTTTCCTCGATGAGAAGATACGCCTGAACTTGCAGGATTTTGCTGCGGTAGTGATTATTAATCTTGGGGTATCACTGCTGGTTGCCCTGTTTTTTGTTCCTTCCCTGATCGACAAAACCGGATTGAAGCGGAGGAAAAAATTTTCGCTTTCAGATGCGAAGTGGAAGTCGGGAAATATACGTTTCTTTATGTGGATACGTTCTAAAATGCATCGTTTTCCGGTATATTTCAGCCGTTTTTACAGTTGGCTGATACGGATTCTTTGCCGGTGGAGGGTGGCGGTCTGCATTTTATTGTTGCTGGCTTTCGGATTACCGGTATTTCTGTTGCCGGAAAAGATGAAGGGGGAAGATAAATGGGCGGAATTTTATAATAAGACACTGGGTACTTCTACGTATAAAGAGAAGGTAAAACCGGTAGTGGATAAAGCATTGGGAGGAGCTTTAAGACTTTTTGTACAGAAAGTATATGAAGGAAGTTATTTTACGCGTAATGAAGAAGTGGTGCTTCATGCCAATGCCAATTTGCCGAATGGGAGTACGCTGGAGCAGATGAATACGTTGATTAAGCGAATGGAAACTTACTTGAGCGAATTTAAAGAAATCAAGCAGTTCCAGACGTCTGTGGAAAGTGCACGCAGGGCATCTATTCATATTTATTTCACGAAAGAGCACCAAAAGAGCGGTTTCCCGTATACGCTGAAAGCTAATATGATAAACAAGGCACTTCAATTGGGTGGAGGAGATTGGAGTATTTACGGATTGCAGGACCAAGGATTCAGTAATAATGTGCGTGAGAGTGCGGGTTCATTCCGGGTGAAAATGTATGGGTATAATTATGACGAACTGTATGACCGGGCGGAACAACTGAAAGAGAAGTTCTTGTCTCACCGCCGCATCAAGGAAGTGACGATCGGTTCCGACTTCTCGTGGTGGAAGGATGATTATATGGAATTTTATTTCAGTCTGGACAAGCTCCGAATGGCGGAGGAAAATATCGGAGCCGGAAGATTGTTTTCCGCTATCCGACCGATATATGGACGGAATATGGAGATTGGTTCGGTGACGACGGAAGAAGGTACGGAAAAAATAAAATTGTCTTCCCGCCAGTCGGAAGAAAGGGATGTGTGGGCAATGCAGTATTATCCTTTTTCGGCAGGCGGAAAAGAATATAAACTGTCGGAACTGGCAACAGTGGAAAAAGGGCAGATGCCGCAGGAAGTAGCCAAGGAAAACCAGCAGTACCGGCTGTGCCTGCAATATGAGTATATCGGTTCTTCGGAACAGGGGCATAAGCTGTTGAAGAAAGATCTGGAGGAATTTAATGAGATTCTTCCAATGGGATATACTGCCAAATCGGAGGACAATAACTGGTCGTGGGGAGGAAAGGACAATAAGCAATATCGTCTGTTGCTTATTGTGATTGCTATCATTTTCTTTATTACGAGTATTCTGTTCAATTCTTTGAAACAGCCGTTAGCGATTATTTTTGTGATTCCGGTGTCTTATATCGGAGTGTTTCTTACATTCTACTGGTTCAAACTGAATTTTGATCAGGGAGGTTTTGCTTCTTTTGTTCTGCTTTGCGGTATCACAGTAAATGCTAGTATCTATATCCTGAACGAATATAATTCTATTCGTCAACGTTACCCGCGTCTCTCGCCGCTCCGGGCATACGTGAAAGCCTGGAACACGAAAGTGATTCCTATTTTCCTGACGGTGGTTTCCACTATTCTGGGATTTATTCCTTTCATGATAGGTGCGGAGAAAGAAGGTTTCTGGTTTCCGTTGGCGGCAGGTACGATTGGGGGATTGGTTATGTCGGTAATTGGAGTTTTTATTTTCCTGCCGGTATTGACGCTGAAGAAGAAGTGGTTTACGAGGTCTAAAGCAGTGCTTTAGGGATGCTAAAGCGTAGCTTTAGGACGGATAAAGCTACGCTTTTTATTGTTTTACCAATTATTCCCTGCGTTACTGCTATTGATAAGCATTTCTATCCGTTGCTTATATGAATTCGCTCCTTCGGCAATATTTTTTCCTGCATCTGCAGTTCCCATTCCGTAAACGACAATAGGTGTCTGCCACGCCATACCCGAATGAATAGCACTGCCTTGATACGGACGTAGAAGTTCATCGGTTGTGAATCTGTTTCGCCCGCCACTACGATAAGCATCGTATTCGGAGCCGGTGGTCGTTACTATCATTAACGGTTTGCCCGCGACAGCCGGAGTCTTGGACAAGTGAGTGAACACTTCGTCCTGCCATTTTTTTAGTAATGACGGGGCAGACATCCAGTAGAAAGGAAACTGGTAGATAACGGCCGAAGCGTCGGAGATGATTTTACTCCATTCGTCCACATTGAAAGCAATGTCCTCTGACAGTTCGTAAAGGTTGAACACCGCCACTCCTTCAATGTCACTGACAGCATCGATTAATGCTTTGTTTGCCTGTGATCCTTTGATGTTGGGGTGTGCCAGCAGAATCACTACTTTTCTTAAGTCTTTATTCATAATCAGTCAAGTATTTGGGATGAAACAATTACACGTCTTATATAATAAGGTCTAAAAATAAGAAAAAGTTCTCGAAAAGCAATATCTTAATTAAAAATAAAACAATCCCTCTTTGCTTTTGAATTTGTATTTTTGCATCCGTATTTGTAAGACGTTACTTTAGATAACAATATTGTATATGATAGATTTTACCCAGTTTCCTTCTCCCTGCTACATCATGGAAGAAGAACTTTTAAGAAAGAACTTGAGTTTGATAAAAAGCGTAGCCGACAGGGCGGGAGTGGAGATTATTCTTGCTTTCAAGTCGTTTGCTATGTGGCGCTCTTTCCCTATATTCCGTGAATACATAGACCATTCTACAGCAAGCTCGGTCTATGAGGCACGTTTGGCGCTGGAAGAGTTCGGAAGTAAGGCACATACTTATTCACCTGCATATACAGAACAGGATTTCCCGGAAATCATGCGTTGCAGTAGCCATATTACTTTTAATTCTATGGCACAGTTCGAACGTTTCTATCCGATGACCGTAGCAAAAGGAGGCGGTATCTCTTGTGGTATCCGTGTGAACCCTGAATATTCGGAGGTAGAAACGGAACTTTACAATCCTTGCGCTCCCGGTACGCGTTTCGGAATTACTGCCGATTTATTGCCGGATACGTTGCCACAAGGTATCGAAGGCTTTCATTGCCATTGCCATTGCGAGTCTTCTTCTTTTGAGTTGGAACGAACGTTGGAACATCTCGAAGAAAAGTTTTCCCGTTGGTTTCCGCAACTGAAATGGTTGAATCTGGGCGGCGGACATCTGATGACACGTAAAGATTATGATACGGAACATCTGATAAAATTATTGCAGGGACTGAAAGCCCGTTATCCTCATTTACGTATTATTCTTGAACCCGGTTCGGCCTTTACCTGGCAGACGGGTGTGCTGACTTCTGAAGTCGTGGATATTGTAGAAAGCCGTGGTATTAAAACTGCCATATTGAATGTCAGCTTCACCTGCCACATGCCCGACTGTCTGGAAATGCCTTATCAGCCTGCCGTTCGCGGTGCGGAAATGGGAAATGAAGGAAAATATATTTATCGTTTAGGAGGAAACTCCTGTTTGAGCGGTGACTATATGGGGCTGTGGAGTTTCGATCATGAACTGCAAATCGGAGAACGGATCGTGTTTGAAGATATGATTCATTACACCATGGTAAAGACGAATATGTTTAACGGAATTCATCATCCTGCCATTGCTTTGTGGACGAAAGAAGGGAAGGCTGAAATATACAAGCAATTTTCTTATGAAGATTATCGTGACCGAATGAGTTGATAATCAAAAAGATTGTTTGGCGGTGGAGGCAAAGTGCAGAGATTTCTGTGAAAAAAAGTGTGCAGAATGTTTGCAGGTTTACGGAAAATCCCTACCTTTGCAACCGCAAACGAAAAAATGCGGAAATAGCTCAGTTGGTAGAGCATAACCTTGCCAAGGTTAGGGTCGCGAGT
>OHLM01000087.1_pt1 | contig 55370 bp, 48 predicted proteins | sample 1569101 | NCBI WGS metagenome assembly OHLM01 (sample SAMEA3879558, study PRJEB24766) | human gut metagenome | biome: human-associated habitat; feature: feces | place: USA | collected 1985/1987
AGAAAAAGAACCCTTAAAAAGGGTCCTTCTAATCATTTTGTATCATGGAAAACATAGGCCTTATACCTGTATCACTATAATCATTACCTTCTGTATCTGATACAGCTTTTGGTTTAATCGTACCATCTTCCAAATCAACAACATATATTTTATCATCTGTATCATATTCAGGTGTCCTTAACCAATAAGAAGAACAAAATGAATTCATCTGTGTTTCAGGATTTTCTGAATCACTGCCATTAAATTTCCACAGATAGTCTTTAAGCAAGATTGCTTCATAGACAGATGGAATAAATAGTTTGGATTCCATATACTGTGTTGTCATGTTGTGCTTTTTCAATAAGTTTTCATTTAAATTTGAAAATCCATTTTTTTGTGTTTGCCCACTATATGATTCGTCCACGCCTATATTTACAGAGGTTGTATCAAATAATGTATCTGTAGCATGTTCATCTAACCATGCTTTGATATTGGAATACTTATAGTTATTATTAGTTCCAAAGAATAAGGTTTCAATATTTTCAGTTGATTCATCATTCACTATATCTGCCTTGATGATTTCATCACATAAGAACAAGGCCATTTTCTTTGAAGTGTTGGTCTTATCTTTATATGATTCACTCACACATCGAAATAGATATATTTTTCCATTGATTTCTCGTTCCTGGACATCTCCAAGTTTCCATATATAAGTTGGTTTTTCTGTTGTTTCTGGTTTATCTAACAATATAGCTGGTCTTGCAGCATAATTATTTGCTTCAGTTACTGGAATCTCCGTACCATCAGACAATATTATATCAGAACCATTTGTTGTTTTTGTTAAATAGGTTCCAGATGGGAACAAATATTTATTTTCAGCTTCCGATTCGTACTTCTCAATTTCTTCTTTTGTTAATATTGTGATTCGGTCACCGCCCATTGATTGTAAGGAACCTTTTACATCTGTAAGTCCGTCTGCAAAAGCATCGTTTAAGAAATTCCTAAGTGCTGAATTTTCAAATGCCACTTGATTATTAAATGAATATTCTCCATATATGGATGAATCAATATCTTCTTCACACATATACAACATCTTACCTGTTCCTTGGTAATCATCATCGATACAAACAAAACGATATTGATGGGTTCCAAAGCCTAATGCTCCGGAATTGAATTCAACAATGATTTCATCACCTAATATTTGTGTAAAAGCTCTTAGTCCACACACATCGCAGATGGAATCATGATTCAAATCTTTATGGCCAAGTGCTGGAATAATAGTTGAGACTTCTTTGCCACATTTCTCACACCTAAGTGTTTCACTTCCGTTTACTAAACAGCTACCATTTACAACCTTAACTTTTTCCCAATTATGTTCACAATCATTTTCCTGCCAGGTCCTGGATATATGAATTTCAGATACATAGTACGTTTTTCCGTCAATTTCAAAGGTATCTACTACCTCATTACTATAGTTGCCCAGGTCATATTTTATCATTAATGTACCTGGATTAATTGTTTTTGTATCATAATCTTCTCCAATGACATAGAATTTCTTTTCTTTTGCATCCGTGATTTTAGATACCATATTCTCGAAAAGTGTTAAAGCATCCGAACTGTTTGTCACAATCATGTCTAGTTTTGGATTTTCAAATGTTTTATGATATGTTATTATATTTTCATTATTATTGAATGAAAGTGTGTCGATATCCAGTATTTTGGGAGATACCTCATCTGCTTCCCAGATATTACCTTCCACATCAGTAAATGTATCTGGATAATATACAGGCAGATGTGTAATGGATTCATCTGATTCTGATGAAACATAACCAGAATAGTTTTCAAATAAATCATTTCCATCCTCATCCTGGAAATAAACGGTATATGGAGTCTTCCTGTTTTCATGTGATGAACCAGAAGCAAATCTCTCATAGTTCACAGTTTTTACGATACCATTCTGTACTAATTCAAAGCCACTTATTGCTTCAGATGGAGCTATGTAATTTGGGATATCCGGAACCGGAATTTTAATATGTGCATCTTTTGTTCCTACGCCAACCATAACACCGATATCGTTCCATGAGTTTTTTTCTCTATAAATAATGGTGTAGGTTAGTGGAGTCATTTTAAAGAATTCATCTCTAGCCATCTGGGCTTTTGTTTTCCAGGTATCCAGTTTTGTTTCTGATGATTCACCTTTTTGATATTCAATCATTATTTTGTGATATAATGTTCCTGGCTGGACTTCATTATATGGTGATGCTTTCTTCGCCCTGTAAATTTCGCCATCCAATTCAATCGTATTTGGATAGTCAATGATAACGCTTGTATTTTTCATGGAAAAACCACTTACTGATGGTAATAACTGATTTCCCATTTCGTCTACAAATAACGCTGTCCATTCATTTCCATCGTACTTTCCTGTGATTGGATTTTTCTCAGGTCCGGGAAAAGCTGTTCTTTGATAGATTACTTCAATGTCGTTTTCATCTTCATCATCGGAAATTACTAGCTTGTTAACAGAAGGATCCTTAATGCCATATTCAGATGTTGCAAAATTATTCCTGTATGAGACTTTTTCTCCTGCCTTTCCATAGCCGGTGGTTATTCCAAGAATCGCACCCGTATCCTCTGCAATGTATTTGATGGAATATGCATATATTCCATCCTCCACTACTGGAGGCTCTTCCTGATTTAGATATTCAATCGTAAATGTGTTGTAATCCGTGTCAATCACTTCAAACATTCTTGGGCTTTTTTCAATAGATTCCCATAATGAGCCATCTGCTAATCTGATTGTTTCGTAAAAATAAATTGGAATGGTATCTCCTACCATGGCAGTTCCTGTTACATCATTCAGTATATGGTTTGTATGGTCGTTTGCATCTACATACTCAACAGTAAATGTTACTTCATTTTGTTCTGGTTTATAGTCTGATTCCTTCTTGTAATAAATTGATAGTTCGTTATTTTCCGTAACTGCGCTGATTTTTACTGTTTCTGGAGGATTTCCTAACTGCTCATAACCATCCAGTTGAGTTCCTGTCAGTTCAATTTCTTCTCCAATTCCGCCTTTGTAAACGAGTGTCCCTATTTTTGTCTTTGTTGTGATATCAATCTGGTAAACAGTAAATGTATAATTCTCTATTGCCGAATCCTTTGTATAATAAACTTCGAATTCCATTCCGTCTTCATCAACAGAAAACGAATATTCTTCGCAGATAGTATATCCTTCAATCGGGTAATCGACTTTGATTGTATCTCCAGCATCTGTCATATCGGTATATGACCCTATTTTATCTCCACTTTCAAAATCAAAGCAGTTTACTGTATATGAATAATGTTCTTTCTCCGGTTCTGAAGGTGTGGCAACTCCTATCTCCTCTTTTTTATCGTAATAGATAATTATGGTCATTCCATCTTCTTCAATATGATATGTCTTTTCCTGGCCCTTACATAGTTCATATTCCGCAAATTCAGGAAAATCAATTGTTATACTTGTATCTGCTTTAACATTTCCTGTTTTTTCACCTAGTATATCATCCGTTTCCATATCTACATATTGTATCGTAAAAGAATATTCAATATCAGCATCTGCAATCCTGTCATAGTAGATATTAATGACCTTATTATTTTTATCTAGTTCAAACGAATCCATTTGGTCTACACTTTGTTCATATCCATCAATGTTAAGGAACTCTATTTCAATAGTATCTCCTCTTTTTCCCTTATAGGAACCACTCTCTAGGATTTCTCCCGTTTCTGAATCGCGATGATTGATAACATATGAAAAATACTCATCTTCTGGCATTTCTATATTCTCTTCATAATATAAATCAAAAACCATCTTGTCTTCTGTTAATACAACAGTTATTGATTGTCCAGGAACCAATTCATATCCGTCAAAAGCATATGAAAGATTGACTGATTCATCCTTTTTACCATTCAACTTATATTCAGCCAATAATGTGCCCGTATCGTTATCAAAACATCTTATTATGTATGTATATGATATGGTTTCGTCCGTCTCATTATTTTTTTCATCATCTTTATCATTGCTTGAACTAGAGCCGGAATTGGAATGGCTTCCGCCACCACCACCTCCGCCGCCGCCTCCAGAACTTCCACCACCAGACGTACCTGATTTCACAGTACTCCCAGTATTGTTGGAGCCTCCTGGCCCAAGTTTTGTGCTTATTCCTTTTCCTTGCACATATACAACGGTTCCATTTTCAACCCATGTACCACTTTCATTTACAAAATGCCCATCTGGTGTCATTGTGTTAGATACCATTTTCCCTTCCGTATCGAAGTAATAACAATATCCATCAATCCATTGCCAACCAGTTAAAACCTTGCCATAACTTCCATCATGCAGTGAATTAAAGAAATACCATGTATTATTAATCAGTTTCCAGCCTGCAGCCATAGAGCCAATCGGATCTCCTACATTCGGATTTAAATAGTACATATTTCCATCAGTATCACGATACCAACCTGTCATCATATTGGCATTTTCATCAAGATAATACCATCTTCCATCAACATCCTGTACCCACTTTGACTTTGCATTTGTCCCATCATCATATTCCCACTGCCAATTCATATCAGCGTTCTGTTGCCAGCCAGCAGCAAGCGTCTGTATGGTTAATGAGCTGATTAATGCTGCTGATAAACACAATGTTGACATTTTTTTGATTTTTTTCACCTGTTACCTCCTTTATGTATTAAAAACATATTTTTAATAAGCCTATATATCAGTTCTTTATTATTATGTTTTTTCTATGCATTAGTTTAGAAAAACATTTGTAAACATCCTTGTAAATTAACTGCTAAAGGTTAAATGTCACTTTATCATCCATTCATCTTAGTTTACTTTAATAATTTTTTTAGTTGAGAAATCAATGTAAAATACAATCTGCTTATCACCTTTAAAATAGCATAGTATAGTAGACTCACTTAGATGGTCACAAAGATCCAATGCAATACTTATGATTCCATTTGGACTAGCTGTTTTATAAATAATTGGTTCAAATACATATGGGCCTTTATAATTTCCGATTACATATTTTTCATTAGCTTCACACTAAAACATCCTAGCCTTTGTAACACCATCTCTTCCACCTTTTGTCAGTTCTATATTTATTTCATCTGGCAACAGATTTTCTATCAAATTAACAGCCAGGCTCTCATTTATACCAACTCCACATATTTGGTCCCTAAATAGTTTCATTTTATTGTTTGTTTCTTTATTTATATTAACCTTTCCCATATTTAAATTCCTTTCTTATGATTAATCTTATCCTTCAGCTTTTATTATGAAAGAAAAATAAAAAAGAGTCCGAAGACTCTTTATAATATTTTATTTGCAATGGGATATCCTATTTTAAGTTTCACTATATTATTGTATAAAACTTGTAATTTACATGAGTGAACCCATACATCTATATGATAATGCCCACAAAACCACATTTCAAATTCAATCTTTTGATAAATCTCGTTGAGAAACTTTTCTGTAAGGCAATCCATTTTTAACATTGACTGTATTTTGCATAATTCGTTTCTCATAATCGATTCTGGAGCTGCATGAGTAATAATATAATCCACTTTATTTCCTGCCTTCTCCAGATTATCCAATGCCTCATTTATTTCATTATAGGAAGGTTCTTCTTCTGGCCACCAGCTTACATAAGGTATTCTTTTTGTTTTATCAATACTTAAGCCGCCTCCAAACGTAAAAAATTTCTTTCCATCAATATCAAAGATTTGTCCACGCATCAAATGAATTAAATTAGAGCGAATCATATGTACTTTTCCACCATGCCATTCAGTGACAGGATATTTATTTAAAGCATCGAAGTTTTCATGGTTTCCGTCTACAAAGAGAATCGTATATTTTTTCTCTCCATAAAATTCCAATCGTGTATCATCTCTCTCATCACCAAACCATACACCTCCAAAATCTCCACATATAATCATATAATCATCTCGCGTAAGGCTCTTTCCATCTGGAAAGGAACCAGGGAACAGTTTAGAAATATCAATTTGCCCATGTGTATCTCCTGTTAAATATATCATTCATTTTTTCTCCTTTTATTTCGTTCTTATTAGTATTATGTTATTTTTTTATAATTTTCCAGAACTCAAATCTACAAGTTGTAATTGTTTTACGAAAAAAAGGGTATTAAACCCTTTTTATTTATCATGCAACGAATTCGATCCTATCCACATCGTAATCCTTAATCAATTCCAGCATATCGTCATGGTTAACACAGCTTAGGATGATTGTATCATATAAATCTTTGATTTCCTTTTTGGTTACGAAATCAAGCAGCTTTTTAAAAGAGGTCTCATCCAGATGATCTGTATCATCTAAAATCAGGATACGTGAATTGCAGAAGCTGTTTATTAAGTCAGTCAGGATTAATTCAGCAAAGATTCGTTCTCCATTTGATAAATTACTAAATGGCAGGAATTCTGCTCCATCCTTTGGTTTAAAGAGTACCTGAAGGCCATCCTCTGGTACGAATCTGGTCTCAAATCCAGTCTTCAACAGATTGGCACGCTCATTACAAGAAATTTCTAAAAACTCAGCAATGGATTCGATGAAAGCCTGAATTACAGGTCCTTTTGGTTCCAGTGCCTTTACTAATAATTCAAATATTGTACAAAGACGTTTTAATCTTTTAGATTCCTTATATTCAGCTTCACCATCGTTATATCTCCGGAGAAGATCCAGTTTTTCCTGTAGATCAGCTTTTTCTTCCGCATAATCCTTTTTCTTTTCAAACTTTTCCGGCTTTTCTGGTAATACAATTGGATGAGCAATAATACTATCCAGTTCCTTTTTAAGTAATATCTTCTTATTATAGTTCTCCCGATTCTTTAAATACTTTTCACAGGATTCTGTTAATTTCTGCTTTTTATCCTTATACTCCGCTATTAGTGTCTTTGTTGTAATCACGGATTCCTCATTCATATAAATGGATTCTTCCAGGTCATCCTTTACGTCTGTTTTATCCGTTCGACAAACTAATTTACCACTGATTGGGCAAATAGGTTTATTCAATTGCTCGATTGTCCGTTTGCAACGTTCAATATTATCACTCAGCGTTTGCAATACTTTTTCTTGTTCCATGATTTTCTTGTTAAGAGATTCGATTTCAGCGCACTCTTCCTTGTATTTCGCTTCATTTGGAAGGGTTGCTGAGTTACTCTCAACTTGGTATTTTAATCTTGCAATTCTTTTGTCCTGTTCGTTTTTATTTTCAACGGCTTTGTTATAGTTTTTTACAGCCTGTTCATAAGCTTCAATATTTTTTTCTACACCGATGATTTCCTCCAGTTTTTTCCGGAGATCTGTTTCTGAATACTCCGGTTTTACAATTTCCAGAAAATCTTTCGATCTTGATACCGCTGTTTTATACATGGCTGATGCTTCAGTCCGTTTTGCACGGGCTTCATTATATGCTTTATTGATATCCTGTAAGGTAATTACCTTACTTGGAAAAAGATGCTTGATTTCTGCAATTACATCCGCTGGCAGTTCTTTTTCTTCCTTTTCACCTACCATCATTACAGCTTTCTTTTCTTTTGTATCCAGGTTCTTAAAAATTTCAATCAGCTCTTCCATGGTTTTTTTCTCTTCTGAATCATCCAGAAAGATATTTCCGAATTCAGATGGTTTCAGTTTTGTAAGAGCTTCAGATGATGTGGCAAGTTTCATGATTTTATTTCCAACACTGGAATGTTCTGTAATATAATCCTCAGAAGCACCGACACCAACTTTCCTGCCAACAATCCTTACACTCTTCTTATTTGGCCTCATAAGTTCCCTTTCGATGCATAATTCTTCGCCGCAATCAAGTGTCACTAATGCTGACTTCGCTCCATTACGAATTGGGCTTGTAGGTAGTTCACCAGTCAGGCCATACCGAAGGGCCTGAATGAAAGATGTCTTCCCTGCTCCTACTGGCCCGTTAATGACTGTCACTGTATTATTGAAGCGATGATTCATTTCCTCAATTCCTTTAAAATTCTTGATATTGATCCCATCAATTTTCATTATAATTGTCTCCTTTATATCGTTTATTCGTTTATAATATGTATTGAAAATAAAAGAAATAAAAAAGCCGTTTATACGGCTTTGGTTTTTGATGCTGCTTTTCTATTTTCATCATTAATTCTTTGGGCTATTTTCAATTGCTCTGGATAAGTAAGTGTCTCAAATAATGTTTTCTGTTGTAACATTGTATTAATCATTGTATACCACTCATCCTCTGATAACGACATGGAGATGTATTTTTTATCAACCGCTTTGCTCATTACAATTTCATTTCCGCCTTTGCTCCTATCAACAGGCGCAAAACAATTGTTGACAGTAATCACAAATGGTAAACCTCGGCTTCCATCATATGATACGGAAACATCATAAATAGTATACCGTCCTTCTGCATCCAATGGTTTAATGTTTTTAGGAGGGCAGGAATAAATTTCAACGACTGGGAGTTCATCTGTATTAACAGATGCACCTGCAGCTTCGGCCACAAGTTTTCCATCTTCTTTTAATTTCATAGCTTCATCAATCGCATCAATTTGTGTTTTATTTTTGGGATACTTCTCAAGATTTTCCACTAGCCACTTTCTATGTTTTTCTAATTTCTCGGTTCCTGATGGTTCGTTCAACAATACTTCCGCTGGTGTTTTTCCCTTCAATGTTCCAGATGGAATTTTAAGAGTATAAGCAGCGCTTGATGGTATTTCGACTGTTTTTCCAGGTGTTTTTACTGGCTTTAATTTATTAGTTAAGGCCTCTTCCATTACCATGCTTGTCTTCTTATGAATATATGGGATTTCTTTGGCCGGAATATTAAATGACACAAAATTTCTTGTGCTTCCTTCTTTTGTTATAAGGGTTCCTTTAAATACCGAATATCCTTCATGCATTTCTAGTGGTGCGGCTGGCTCACGATCATCATTCTCTTCCTGCGGTGAAAATAATCTAGCCTCCATACCAAAGGTCCTTGTAATTGTCTTACTTTTATGTACAATGCTGTCAATCTGAAATGGGTATTTTGTTTTCATCTCTATTTATGTCTCCTCTATATTAAATTTATAATCCTTTTTCTTTGTTAATCTGAATGGTCTTATTTCTGACCATCTCGGCCAAGCTGGTTCTCTTTTTAGGAGGCTCTGCGATTGCTTCCATATCAAGAACCTTTAAGCCATACGATGTCGTTCCATTAAAGTATGATACATCCAGCGTCCCTATAAGATTCATATTCTTTGGCTGACCAAGCTCGATATATTTCTGGTTTTGGAAAAAAGCGTTTGCAAATGTCGAAAGACCAAAAAAGCGAACATGTTCATTTTCGGAACCCGAAACTTTATACATGGAATTTTCCTTTGGATATAAACGATAATTTCGTATTAAAAAAATGGGTTCCGGATTTCCTTGTCCATAAGGCCCGTATTTGTCTAATTCCTCAATTGTTGTTTCGATTTCACTCTCATCAATTTCAAGATCATACATTAGTTCTGCTGGTTCAAAGTCATAGTCACCGATGTTTTCCTGCATATGTTCCCTGAACATATCAAGGTTACCTCGTTTGATGCTTAATCCGGCAGCTCCTGGGTGTCCTCCATAACCAAGTAAATCATCCTTACATAAATCCAATAAAGCTTTCAGATTGACTGATGTTACACTTCTTCCACTGCCTTTTAAAACAGTAATATCTTTGTGTGAATCGGTGAATACAATACTTGGCACACCATATTTTTCTGTCAGATGGCCTGCAATGATTCCTATCAATCCCTCATTTATATCAGGAATATATACGATTAATGGAACATCACCAAACATTGTCTCATCTTCAATAATCTGTTCTGCCATTTTGTCTGCTGCCCTGACCTGCATCTGCCTTTCTCTGTTAACAGCAACCATATCCTTTGCCATGCTTTCAGCAGTTGTTAAGCTTCCATTAAAACTGATAATCTCCCTTGCTTCATCAGCTTCTTTTGGCGCAATTGGCGGACCTAATCGACCACATGCATTAATTGCAGGGCCAATTGAATAACCAATATCATCAGCGGTAATTCGTTTATTGATATAACACTGTTCCAATAACTTGCCTAATCCAGTTGTTCTACTTTTATAGACAAGTAGATTTTCCAAACCCTTTTTTACAATTTTTCTATTGTCCTTTTTTAGTTCTACAACATCTGCCACTGTCCCGATAGCTGCAAAACATGATAATCGGTTCAATGCGGATGGATTTTCCTTAAATAGTTCTTCAGCAATCTTATAAGTAAGACCTGCTCCACAGTAATTGACAAAATCAGCCTGACCATCGATTGCATGTGGGTCGATGATAATATCCGCATTTGGAAGAATTTTATTTCCGTCATCATCAATTACTGGCTGATGATGGTCGACAATAATTACAAACAAGCCTTTATCTTTTGCTTTCTGAATTGCTTCGATTGCTGCAATTCCATTATCCACTGTAATGAGAATCCCATCATCAATTTCATCAATGATGTTTATATTAAGGCCGTATCCTTCTGTATGTCTTTTTGGAAGACGGATTCGATGCCTGATACCTAATCGATTCAGCATATCATCCCATTCAGACGAACTGGTTACTCCATCGGCATCATAATCTCCAACCACCGTGATAAAGATATCTTTTATTTTAGCATCATTTAAAACATTGATTATTTTATCGATATCTTTTATTCTATATATAGTCTTGTCATCCAATAGTTCTTCTTCAGATACTCCAGGATTGTTTGACATAACTACATCTCTAATGGTTTTAAGTTTTGGGTTTCTTTGTTTCCATTTCATAAAATCTCCTTTCAGATACGGAAAGATATAATTTCTCTCCATACTATCTTTGATTATCATTTATATAATGATGAAAAAAGTATTGAAATAACGGAAACTTATAAGGAGCTTAAAATATGAGAAAAAAATTAGAAACTGTTTTACTATTTATTTTCCTTCTTGTGTTTATCATATTATCCATCATCCTATTTAAATGGTATTATGAAGGGATAAATAATAGGGCAATGATTAATGAAATAAAAAATACTACATACCAAATCACTGACCATGAAGTGGAAACCTTTTGTCGCGATGATGATCTTATCAGTTTTAGTACACTTCAAAAGAACCAAGAACGGATTCGACTGTTTTTAGCTTCCCAACCATTGAAGGAACAAAATTCAGATTATGTCGGTTGGATTCATATCCCAGGCACAAACATTGATTACCCTGTTCTACAAAACGTGGAGGAACCAGAATTTTATTTGAAAAGAGATTTTAATAAGAATAAAAACTCACATGGCTCTATTTATCTTGATAGTGCCTGTATTCTTGGATATTCAAAAAATGATGTAATCTATGGACATCATATGAAAGATGGGTCGATGTTTGCCGATTTGGATAAATATAAGACGATGGAATATTATCTATCACATGATTTAATACGGTTTGATACATTGTATGACATGAATGATTATCAGATAGTCGCTGTCTTAAAAGTCCCTGTAAAAGAACTTGAAGAAACCTCCTCTTTTTTACTTCTTGAAACAGAGGATAAATTCAACTCTTTTAAGGATTTTATTTCTTCTTATCAACTATATGATACAGGAATTACCTTTACCTGTGATGATTCTTTCTTGACACTGATTACATGTGAATATACTTATAAAAATGGCCGTATTTTAGTCATTGCCAAAATGATTCAGGATTAATCCCTACCTCTCTTTTTATCATTTGTACATAGCAAAATCTCATAATATTATAAACACAATGATAAAGGATGGATATATTATGATTAAAAACTTATGTGATTTGATAGAAGTATATTGTGATAACGGGCATGCCGAGCCAATCGCCTTATATATGAAAGATGGCTCCGATATGAATAAGGACTCCTTTTATGCGTGCCCAAAGTATTACCCTGAAAATCGAACAGAAACTGAAAGAGCATGTAATAACAACCTTACGATTACTGATTATCTTAAAATGGTAGACTATATTGACAAAAAAATTACGGAATCCGAATTAAATGATGTAAAAATGAATTTAACTAATTATAAATTTAAGATTGGTATGGTTCAATATCGAATCATAGAACACTCTGAAAAGAAAATTAAGATTGCAATTCTTAATAAGCGGGCTATAAATAAATAAAAAAAGAAGAGGCCGAAACCTCTTCTTTTTTGTTACATGCTTTTCCTTACCAACCCTGGAATTAAAAGCAATAACATTATTTTATCAATAACAAAAAAAGAGCCCTTGGCTCTTTCGTTTATGCTATTTTGATTTTATTTTTTTTGCGCATTTCTTTAAATAAATCATCTTCCGTCGATACTCCTACTGCCTCAAAGGTTTTCTTTTTCAATGCCTCCATATCAATGGAATCAACATTTCCGTTTTTGGCGCGCCATTCGTGTTTTATATCATCATAGAAGAATGTTCCTTGGTCTGTATTTATGTATACCCTTCTCAAATTAACGGAAGGTGAAAAATAGCTGACTGACAATAATTTAGCATCCTGTCTTGGTATGTCTTTTCTTTTCTCTTCCTTTATTTTTTCCTCTTCAATGTAGTTCTTTCCATCCTGAACCAGATGTTTGAAAATTTCAATTGTTGCCGTAACATCTCCATCCGCATCATGGAAAAGGATATCTTCTTCACAATGATAATAGCCAGTGACTATCGACAGTTTATAGCTTGGCTTGTTTTTCCCTGTTTTTTCGTCTTTAATCATCACGGATTCAGGTGGTACAATTGTTTTTGCATATTTATATACATCAATGCTTTCTTTCACTTTGAATACATAACCGTATTCTTCATATAGCTGTTTCATGAAATTGTCATCAAATGTATTATTATTATAACCAGCAATCACATCTGATTCATGTACGAAATTTCTAATTTCTTCGATAGCCACTTCTTCATCCAGGCCTTCCTTCTCCAATAACTCATCTGTTATATGATTAATCTCAGTTATCTTTTCTGGAATGCAGAATGGGCATTTAATAAACAGATTAATTCTGTCTAAAGCCATCCCGTTTTTCATATCATAGCGGATGGCAGCAAATTGCAGTATACGATCTTTTTTATAGCTTCTGCCTGTTGTTTCAAGGTCATAAAACACAATTGAATCTGTGTTCTCAAGAATAGATAGAATTTCTTTTGTTCTGCTTGTGTCCTTCCATTTATTATCTGTCATTTTATAATATGGGCGGAAATCTCCGCCCATTCCCTCCTTGTTTTATTCTGCCTTTTTCCGCCTTGCGTACTCTCTGGCATTATCATATTTTGTTGATTGGCTCTTATTTAAAACAAAGTCAAACCATGATGGCATTTCTTCCCACATTTCGTCAAGTGTCTTATCTTTATAAGTACCTGTTTTTACCTTCATCACGCCTAACTCTTCCATGCTACAAGAACTAAAATCTTCACCTGGATTTTTGTTTGGATCTGTCTTTGGTTTTGTATTTTCAGCTGGTTCTTCCTGGTTGTCCGATTCCTCTGGTGGATTCATTCCTGTAAATTCTTTTGTAGTTTCGTTTTCTTGCTCAGCATCATTTTCCTCTTCTGGCAGTACAAGTCCTTCATCTCCAGAAACTTCTGTTGTTGCATATCCAGCGCCTTGGAACATACGAGGCCATTTAAGGTATGTTTTAATAGCAATGTCCATAGCTGACTGCACAGACTTAATTAAAGGGTGCTGTTTTGTAAAGTCATCATCCTTTTCCAAGTGTTCCAGGTTTGTATCATTAAAACCATAGACTTTTCTGCCATTTGCATCAGAAATTTCGCACTTAACAGCACAATACGTGGGTGTAACTGTCAATACTTGGATATCACATTTGACACCTAGTTCTTTTGGCATACGATTATAGATGATATCTTCCAAACACTCATGCATGATACCCTTTCTTCCATTATCGGTGTCATATAATGTTACATCAAATTCAATTCCTTCAATAATCTCACTTTTAATTTTCATATGATTCTCCTTTTTTGTTATTGATACCTATATAATGTAGCAATTTTAAAATTTATAAATAAAAAACCCACGTAATGTGGGTTTGAATTTTAATTAGGTAAGACTTCAAAACCAAATGCTGTGTAGCTTGGATTCCCATTATATGGTTTATTTTCACCACAGATAACAACCGCTTTGGCTTTCTTTCCGCCCTTCTCGCCCAAAATGGATTTTGCACGGTCTGCAAGCGGAGAACCCTCATTGTTCCAGCATGTGATATTTACCCATGTTGGCTCTTCACCCTTCCTGTTATCTACCGGCATGGATAGTCTTACAAAACGACCATCTGGATCTTCCGTCATCCGGACAACACCCATGAAGATATTCTTTTCTTTTGCATCATCTGTTGCCGGAATAATCCAATGTCCTTTATATTTGAATTCATTACCGTACAGTTTCCCGTCTTTCTCATATACATCAACCATAATGACCGAATCTTCTTTTACTTTAGCCGCAATAATCCGATCAGCCATCTTAACAGTCTCGTTATTCCAGAAAGAAATTGTAATAACCTGATCTTCCCGTTTTTCTTCGTCCTTGTTCCAGACATAACCTTTTAGTTCCACATCAACAACATTTCCACTGGAAGCTGGCTTAACAGATACAACCTCTCCAAGAACAAGTCTGCGGTTATCATTGATTTTTGAAATATTTAATTTTAAACTCATATTTATTATCTCCTTCATTACTTCTTTTTTTGTGACATCTATAAAATGTAATTTTTATATGCTAAATAACTGTTATTTCGTCATCTTTGTCATCAAAATTATATTCCATGACATTCCTTACTGTATTTGAAATCAGTTCCACCACTGATTTGTTTTCAACTTCGATTGTGCTTGATAATATTAAGAAAGTCTGAGCAATATCATATGCTGTATAATCAATTTCGGGATTGATTCCTGCAATCAGCTGATCAATCAAAGATTTTTCCCGTTTCTTTCCAATTGCTTTTACAAGACCAATCTTTCTTGAAACATCACGATATAAAGAAGTCATCTTCTTTATCCTTGCAGCTTTTGACATGGTTGGCTCTGTAATGTCAATCATCATGAACTTTGCAAGTTTTTCTGGATAGATGCGGTATTCCGGAAAAATCTTATCTGCGACAACGTCAATCACATCTGACATTCTCAATTCGCCTGTATGTATCTGTGTAAATTCATTTTCTACATATGTCAGATTTCCGCCTAACCGGAAATATCCTTTCAGCCTTAATGAAGAGTCTCCTATATCCGAAGTCTCAATCATGATGCCAGGCACCATTTCATCTGGTAATTTGTATTCCTCAGCAAAATCGCTTCCGCAATCCGGAAAATCAAGATAGATTCTTGTCACAGAATGGTCAATTAACCAATTATTACATTCTGTCCTCCCAAGGTCTTTCAATGCTTCTGCTTTCACCTTATCGATGATATCTAAAACGGTCTCCTGTGGAATGACTGTATATTTATCACTCATGACTGCAAATAACTTTGCTTTTTTAGTCTCTGGATCAATCCTCTGGACAGCATATACAGATACCGGTTTTGAAAACTTACTTGCAATGACCAAATCACGTATCAATCCTGGTTCTGAAAAACTCGTGCCACCATGGCGGATCCTGTTTGAGATTGTTCCAATCGCTTTCTCTGAAATCGGCATATAAGCACCATTATGTAGCTTTTCATTGATTTTAGCTGGACTTAACTTTTTGTCCGAGAAACAAACCATTAAACCATTTGTTAATGCTTCATCTGTTGTTGTATCATCATAATAAGCGCTGATTACACATCGATTTATGGGTAGCTTCTTCAACGAAAATGACGTTTTTGTCTTTCTCCATAAATTTCTTGTATTTAATGGAAATGCGACCAATTCAGTTCCTGAATCCGTAATGTTAAGGAAATTAAAATCGTCCATATTTACTTCTTCAATTTTCGTCTGTTCTGATAGCTTCCTAATTTCTTCCTTAAAATCATTTATATCTTTTCCTGTCTTATTCCAAATATCATTCAAGAATTCCATTTAATTTCCTCCTAAAATATTATAAAAATCATCGAATATATACTGTTTATCAGCATTCGGGTTCTTCTTTTCAATTGTCTTCCATAAAATCTTTGTTTCCAAATATGATTTTGAAGTAAAAGATTTCCGTATACTGTCGGCAATACGATTCTTATCTTCTTTTGTTATTAATTTCTGTTGATACAGTTCCTGAATCAACTCCAATATTTCCTTATTTTTTCTCACTGAATACATGTTTTAACTCCTTTTATCAAATCCATATTCATTTATATAATGTCAATTATGATATCTGGATAAAAAGAAAAAAGGGATGCATCCCTTTTTCTTTTATAAACAGTATTATTCATCTGATTTTCCAAACAGCTTCTCAAAAATGTCATCACCTTCAGCTTGTTCCATTGTTTCAATTTCTTCGGCACTTCTACAGTTGAGAAGATACTCTGTGCAATATGGAACAATTTCCATTGCCTGGTCCGGCCATTCATATTCCTGGCCGCACTCTTCACAGACAGTCTTTTGCATGAATTCCCTTGTTTGAATCATACCATCAATCAAGACAGAGGAACCTTTCATAAGAAACTTAGCATCACTTTCTGCACCTGCACCCTGGGATTTTACCCATGGAAAATCTGTTTTGATTTCTGGCGGATCTTCTTTTACGCGAAATTTTCGGTTAAGCGCAATTTGATACTGTGTTTGACACAAGCCGTTTGGATGCTTATAAAATTGAGGATCGTTACACACATTGCCTGCGACAATACATTCATTTGATATTTCACATTTTTTGCGTAAAAGTTCAAAGCATTGTTCTTTTGTCAAATTTTTTTCAATCGCAGAAGTATAGATGGGAGTAATATATAAGAGTACTCCTAATTTTGAATTCTGGTGCCCACAATGCTTGCATGTGGTTGTTCGTTTGATATCTTTTGTACTGATTGTGCCTTTTACCTCTACCATGTCGTTTTCATGCCATGTCGACATTTCATAAATTAATTGTTCATTTTTGGTGAGAATTATAGGACAATCGTATTTAAAGTTACCCATCGTATCATCATCCACGCTCCGCTCGCCTCGAACGGTTGTCAACATACACTGACCTCTTAAAAAGTTACCATTATCATCCGTTATTATCTTTGGATTTTTAGTGACTCTACCATATAAAAATACATAATTGTGTCTTGCCATAATTTTTACCCTCCTTTTAAAAATATGCAATTTGCGTATTCATTTTTCGCTTATTTTTATGGCTCTGTCAAAATAAATATCGCTAATATAATGTAAGATTTATAAGGAATGGGCCATATATAATTAAAAAAAGAGGGAAGTCCCTCTTTTTATGCTGATTTCATTGTAGTAAATGTTTTGTCTTCCAGTATTTCTTCCTTGATGTAAAAATAAGTTTTTCTGAATTCGCTGTTTAGCTCATCATAAATTGTTAAAGGATGACCTGATTCACAAATATAATGACTATGACGTAACTGTTCTAATGTGTGGTTCCACTCTGATATATCTTTGATTGCTATTCTTATATCGTTTAAATCCGGATGGACTACTTTCAAGGAATCAATAACAAAATTCAAATAAACTTCTTTTTCATCTGAATCCTCTTCTGCATCATTATTAGTCTCAATCTCTTTTTCATTTACGAATCCTGTAATCCGGACAACCGCGTCTTCTTCTACAAACTCTCCATATTGTTCATACTGTTTTGTAAAACAGCAGACTTCAATTGTTCCTGTTTTATCTTCCAGATTAAAAAAAGCCATAGGTTTTCCATCGGACTTTCTCGCTGTAAGTCTTAAGTCCTCAATCAGGCCCATAATATCAACCTTGTCTCCTGTTTCTTCTAATTCTGATATAGCAATACAACCCAGCTCCTCCGATGTTCTATATTCATCCAATGGATGGGCCGAGACAAAGAATCCTAATACTTCTTTTTCGGCTTTCAGCCTTGCCTTTAAATTTTCCGGTGTATCTACGATTCTTATTACATCAAACTGTTTATTTAGAAGAACTAATGTATCTTCTGCCTTTTTTAATTTCTTTATTAGCTTCGGGTCTTCATTTGTTGACAAATCTTCTTGTATGGATTTCACTTCAGCTTCTTTATCTACAATCTTTTTAACAATGGTTGCTGATGTACTATAATTGTTCATCAGTGCATGACGGTTTGGATGGAACTCATCCATTGCTCCAGCTTTAATCAGGTTTTCAATGGTTGATTTATCTGCTATTTTTCTACGCAGGAATTCTTTGAATGATACAAAATTGCCATTTTCTGTTCTGTTATTGATGATTTTCATGACAGATGCAATCTTTGTTCCCTTTATGGAGTCAAGTCCGAATAGAATCTTTCCTTCATAGATTGTGAATCCAATACCTGACATATTAATTTCTGGAGGCATTACTTCAATTCCAATTTCACGGCAATCATTTAATATAGATGGAATCTTTTTGATTGGTGAACAGTTTAATACCGCACACATATAATCAGCTGGGTAAAAATATTTGATATAAGCTGTTATGTATGATAGAACTGCATATGCCGCTGCATGACTCTTATTAAATGCATATTTTGCAAAGTCTATCATCTGATCAAAGATTTCATTTGCGATTTCGGTTTTTATTCCTCGATGTACACAGCCTTCAATCTGTCTGTCTTCATTTCCATTTATGAAATCATTCCTTTCCAGTTCCAACATTTTCATTTTTTTCTTCGACATGAAACGCCTTACGTTATCTGCTTGTGATAAGCTATATCCAGCAAGCTTCTGAACAATTTCCATTACTTGTTCCTGGTACACGATTACTCCGTATGTTTTTTCCAGGATTGGTTTTAGTTCAGGGCATAAGTATTTAATACGTTCTGGATGGGCCTTTTGTTCTATGTATTTTGGAATGAAATCCATTGGACCTGGACGATAAAGTGATACCAAAGCAATTAAATCCTCCAGACAGGTAGGATTTGCTTCCCGTAACATTCTTTTCATTCCATTTGACTCAAATTGAAATACGGATCCAGTTTTTCCAGATGCAAAGATTCCTTTAAATACTTTTGGATCAAATGGTAGATTTCGGATATCCAGTTCTACTCCAGTTCTTTCTTTAATACTCCGTACTGCCATAGTCACAATTTTCAGATTGTTCAGTCCTAAAAAGTCAAACTTAAGTAGTCCATGGACATCTTCTGCCTGTATCATATCACATTGTACTTTCATGTCTCCAGATTTATCATCTCTCATTAGTGGAATATAGTCACTGATTGGCTTTCCATCTGCGATAATAACACCTGCAGCATGCATTCCATAATTTATAAATGCGCCCTCAACCAGTTTTGCCTGGTCAATTATTTCATTTGCATCCTTCTTATATTGAATCGTTTTTTTATCATCACCCGCTTTTGATGCAAATGCAGCCCGTAATATGTTTTCACATTGAAGTTCTTCCTTTCCAGAAGCGAACGATATTCCTGGTTTTGCCGGAATCATTTTAGCAATTTTATCTGCTAACTCTAAATAATAGTCTTTAGCATCTTTTTCAATTCCAATGATTCTTGCCACATTACGTACAGCGCTTCGTGGTGCCATATATCCTTTTGTCACAATATTTGCAACTGTTTCAATTCCATACAGTTTTTTGCAGTATTCGACGACAAGATCCCGAATGTCTGGCGAAAAGTCAGAATCAACATCAGGCATGGTAACTCTGTCTTCATTTAAGAAACGCTCAAACAGTAAATCATACTGTAATGGATCGATAATATCTGTAATACCAATTAAATATGCTACCAGACTACCTGCAGCTGATCCTCTTCCAGCGCCAACAACAAAACCGGAAATTTTCTGATGAGATTCAACAAACTCAATCATTGCACGTAAAGTCAATGATTTTACATTCTTCGTGAGGTAATTAAGGTCCTCATCTGTTAAGTGGCCCAATTTACGTCCAAATTCAAGGAAGTCTTGGACAATCAGGAAATAGTCACAGTAGCCCATTTTTGCTATGACATTTAGTTCATACTCCAAACGGTCTGCATATTTTTTTGTCCAGCCTTTTTTTCCTGGGAATCGGTTAAAAATACTTTCATAGGCAATATCCCTCAATTTACTTTCAGCCGTTTCGCCAGGCTTTAGATTTTGATATTTTGGATAATGTAATCTTTTTTTAAATGTACAGTGGCAGCGTTCACATATATCATATGTGTTTGTGATTGCTTCATCAATTTCAGACTCTGTCAATACCTTTTTAAGGGCTTCTCTTAATTCCGCTTCTGTTTTAATGTATATTTCTCTATCGCCAACCTCAACTGGGACAACTTTTCTCTGCTTTGCCGTTCTTATTGACCGAATGATTTGACGAGCCCTTATACTCTCATCACTCCCATCAGGCATATGAGCATCATTGGCTGCTACGATTTTAATATCCAGCTCTTTTGCTATCTTAGCCAAACTTGTAAAAGAAATTTCTTCAATTGGGATTCCATTTTCATCGTTATATCCATGATATTGGATTTCGATGTAGAAATTGTCATTGCCAAATAAATCCTTGTAATACAAAGCTTCTTCTTTAGTTAGCTGATATATCTCTGCCGGAGTTGGTTTATGAGACTCTAATTCATTGATTTTCTCCTGAATGGAATTGTACTTCTCATGTTCTGCTACTGAGTCTTTGATCCTAGCATTGATTGCACTTATATCACGGTTTGTTAATGCAATCTGGACCTTTATTTTTTCCAGTTCTTCCTTTGCTGCTTCTGTTTCCTGTTTTTGACGGTTTAATTCAGCTAGTGCTTCTTCATAGGTCTCTTTTCCTTTTTGTTTTTCAACATCTTTTTCTTTCTTTTTAAATGCCCTTTTAGACACCTTGTTAAGCCTATCACGTTCTATTCTTAATTCCTCTAAATAGGTTTCCTTCTTTTCTAAGGCTTTTTGATTCTGAATAAACGTAGCAGATGCTGGTTTTTCATAATTTTGCTGCCTTTTCATTAGTTTTTGAATTTCTTTATCAAATTGAAATGGACTTAATAACAAGCCTGCCAAAACGCCTCCAGCACAGGCACTCGTTGCAATGACATGTCCATGATATTTTTTTCCTTTTGCAAAATAACGTTCCAATATTTCCTTATTCATCCTCGGAAAGCCTCTGCTGTCAATCCTCGTATTTGATTCAGTTACAGCTTTTGCGATTCCTTGATATCCTATATCATCAAGTGCCATAAGGATTAAATGAAATCTTTTATATTCTGAATCGTCTTCCTGCATATATGCTTCAACGCCTGGAATAGGCTTAATGCCATATTTTCCAGCGGCAGCTATGAAATCATCAATACCGGTAAGTGTACCATGATCAGTCAACGCAATCGCTTCATATCCGCATTCCTTCGCTCTTTTGCAAAGTGCTTCTACATTCATGGTTGAATCATAACGCGAAACCTGACTATGGTTATGTAAACTTCCTTTCATATATTTCTCTCCTTTTAGATTGTTCTCTTTTCTTCGTAACTCATTACATATAATGTTTTAAAAAAAAGGGAAATAAAAAGAGCGAGGATTTCCTCACTCTTTTATGTAAACTCTGTTCGTTAGCAATATACACAATCATGTTGCTAAAAAATCGATAAACAATGTATCATTATTATGAGAGGTTTCCACTCTTTCTGCGTACCCTCTCTTATTTTCATATTGACTTCATCGCAGAAATTTTTTTGACAAAAGAATCAAAATCATATGTCTTATTCCATTCTAATATGGTAAGGATTTCCTCCAGCTGTTCTGGGTTTAATCTGAATTTCTCAAAATTATTTAATCTGGCACTAAGCTCATTATAATCATATTCTGGTATGCTTTCCTGCACTTCCTCTGTTATGTTTTTTATCCAACACATGGAACATTCATTACTATAATGTGGTTTTTTTGGTTTTCCTTTTTCTGGATGACAGTATTTTTCGGAATCTGCAACCCAGTCATATGGACATCCACATTTATATAACATATCTGCCTCTATTTCATCCTTTTTCAACGTTTCAATTAATCGCTGTGCCTGTAATATTTTATCTGGAAGAACCATCAGTGGATCCAAATCCTCGCATGCTTTAATAAAGTCATCCTTTTTCTTTTCTGATATTCTGATTCTTGCCATAGGGTTACCGCCTTTCTTACTCTTTGCAGATTGAACTGATTACAATATTACGGTAATATCTATCTCCATCTGCCGATTCTTTCTTTAGCGTTTGGACTCCTCCTATAGCACATATGCGGTCACCTACTCGGTAATTTTCCATATACTGGCCAATATTTCTTTCGTATAGGAAAGTCTGGATATTATTCACCCTTCCATTAAAGAACGTTCTAATATTAATTGTCAGAACACCTCTGGCAGGTGATGCGATTTTAGATATAGTACCTTTCAAATAAATTTTATTTTCCGCTTCAACATAGGCTCCGCCTTCAAAACCGAAGACAGCTAATTCCTTTTCTGCCTCAGCAATTGAGAGCCCGATGATCTTCTGGTCATAAAATTCTTTGCCACTGTCTTTTGCACGCTTACGTTGTGTTTGTATCATGCCCTCTATACGTACAACATCACCCTCTTTATACATTTTCTTAATGGCATCCTTTTCTGCTCCATAAAATGAAATTTCAGGGTAATTATAACAGACTTCTCCCTCTTTTGCCACATTTGGCATATTAAGCCTGGGTGTCTTAATCGTAAAATTAGTTGCGATTTCATTTGCAAAAACCCTAACAATAGGTCCTTGAATAATAATTTTGTTTAAATCTTTGACTTCTGTTCTTTCCATATTAAGTTCTCCTTATAATTTTAATTGTTTTACAATAAAAATATGTTAGAAGGAGTTTGAAAAAATATAAAATAGTAAAGGTAGGGACATTTTTTTTGTTTTTCTTTTTTATTTGTTGTCAAAAATCAATCTTTGAATTATTATATATATGTGGTTATCCACAAACGAATGTGGAGATAATGTTAATAAAATTATATACTAATAAGGAGAATTAGATATGAATCATATGTTGTCAGTAGAAGATACACAAATCATGCTAAAGGGCTTTGATGAAATTCAAGATACCGCCTACTTTATTTTACGAAATAGCGGAGTTTTTATCACACCACAAATCGATGGAATTACAGCAAGAAATATTAAATGTACTGTGGAAAAGGGCATCATTCATAACGATGAACTGATAACAGAATTAAAGAGAAGAGGCTTTGATACAAATTTGTTTGGTAAGATCAGAGATCAGTATTATTGCGAAAATCCTATCGTGTAATTGTAAATCTAAGATTGGTCTAAAGCAAATGATAAAATCCTTACTTCTTATACAACGACTCAATTCTCATATAGGGAAAAATTACCATATTAAGAAAAACAGCACTGATAAACTAAAAGGGCTCACACCCTCCGTTAGTGTGAGTCCTTTTCTATTACTGTAATATCATTTCAATACCTATAGACGCAATAGGCCTAATCCATTATATTAAATATCCGCATTTAATAGCTGATCCATCAGCTTTTCGCCAATTTCTATTGGAACAACACCTAATGAGTTGTTATTAATTGCACGTGCTTCTTTTTTTAGATTGAAGGTTCCATGGATTGTCTTGTTTCTTCTTAATTTCCTGATTCCTGAATTATAATATTTTCTTACTTTATCAATTGGTAAGTTTAGGCGCTCAGCAACCTTTTTAAATGACATAGCCTCTTCGCCTGTTAATCCATGTCTTAACGAGACGACCGACGCTTCATCCGTTCCTAAGTCACTTACTGCCTTATGAAGGATTTGCTGTGTTTCGTTTTTAATATATTCATCTTCAGGAGAGTCGAAGCTCCTGCTTATTTTCGAATCCAGGTAATCTACCGTATCATAGTGAACTTCTTTACTACTTTCCATTATTTTTAATGATTGAATGATTGTTTCGGAAGAAATTCCAGTCTCCTGTGCAATATCCTTCACAGTCCACTCTCTTCCATTTCGCTCCAATTCGGACACTGCCTTTTTAACCCTTACGATATTGGCAGAATAATGGGATGTTGTCTTATTGATATTGGAGTTGATATACTCAGTCATTTCATGCAATACATAAATATAAAAATATGTTGTGGGTTTGCTTTTCTTTGCATCATAGGAGTCAATCCCTTTTAATATTCCGAGGATTCCTTCTTGGTAAAGATCCTTCGTATATTTTTTGAACGTTGAAAAGCGGTTTTCAATTATATAGTAGATGAACATATCTAATTTTATAATCATTTCTTCTTTGGCATCCAAGGTCATCTGCATACCACGATTGTATTCTTTTACAGCTTCCAGATATATATCTTCGATATTTTTATCTTCGATTTTCTCTGGACGGATGATAATGTTAGGCAGCTTCTTATTCTCATCCATGTTTAAAACACTCCGAATAATCGCTTCTGCTTTTTTTGCAATTCCCTTGCCTGTATTATATTTATCCATGATTTCTTCTGGTGTTTTAGCCATAGCTTTTGGAGCTGATTCTGCCAGGTTTACTCTTTCAATTTCTTCTGGAACATCATCTTCAGCTTCAATTAAATCTTCATCTACTAAAAAATCTATATCTTTCTTACTATTTTTCATACACATACCTCACTTATCTTTATTAAATAAAATAGGAAAGCACTTCTTTATTACTTGTTAGGGCTTCTTGAGTATAGTCTAATAACCATGAGGCCACTTCTGGGCTCTCAATTTTAACACCACTCATTTGGACCCAATGGTTAAAAAAATCCATTGGTTGAGTATCTGATGGTGGTGATTCCTGCACAATGATTTCCGAAATATTATGTATTAGCTCTTCTCTTTTCACAAAAAATCCCTCCCAAAACAATACACATAATATTATAATCGCTTTTTTCTATTTGTTAACCAGTAATAAGTGGGATAGGCTTATTATATTCCAGAACATATGTTCGTGTCAATAGTCTATTTGAATTTATATGTCTGCAATCAGTGTAGTGAGTTTTCCTTTATCCCATTTTGCTGAGACCTTATAAGTACCTATCTCTGTTACCCTAGTATGGGATGATTTTCCGATTTTGTACAAATTATTTTTTTTATTTTCTAAACACACAATTATATTTACATAACCATCTTCACTATTTTGCGATGCAAGTGGAAAAACGTGAATGATATCATCTTTTATTATTCTAGTATCATGTCCGCAATTATATGGCTTTTCAGGTCGAATGGATTTTATTTTCTTTACAATATTATAGTCACTATTATTTTGTGGATACAATATCGTTTGAAAATTCCCATTAACCCAACTCCCTCTAATAATTAACGATTCAGAATTAATTTTTACCTGCACAGATGGCCGATTTATATCATCTGATACATAGGGTATTATTTCATTACCACATTTAGCTAAAACCATGATTTGAGTCATAAAACAATCTTCAAATTCTAAATGTAATGGTGTCACTAAAACCGATATTGTTTTTACAATTGAATTATCTTTATCCATATATTCAAGGGTATAATCATCAACAATCATATCATTAGGAGATATGTTTTCTTCATAGCTTATTCCCGGCTTCGGGTCTGGCCCTTGATTTGGTTCATTTATTGTTAATATTTCCAACTCATCCGATATTTCAGATTCATCCATGTTTATATCCTTTGTTTCGCCAGCTGTTAGTGGTTCTTTTGGAGTCAGCCTGTTTTTGTTTACAGGTGCTGGCTTTATATTTATTTCTTCAAGAATTTCTGTTTTTTCTTCCTTTTTGGGTTTAGGAGACTTATGTTCTTGGATTTTAACTTCAGTTATGATAGGGTTTTTTTCTTCAACCGGATTTAGTTCCTCAAATAACAAAATATCATTGTATTCATCTGCAATTTCATCCAATAAAAATGCTGGTTCTTGCAGCTTGCCCGAACCTTTATTAGGCTTATTGTCTTTAGGTTTGACTTCTAAAACTTTTTCACTCTTTTGATTATTATTTTCCTTATTAATCATCTTCCTTGGTTGGTCAGTCTTTTTTTCCCTTGATTCTTTGTCATTTGTATTCTTGTTTTTATTCGCTTCAGGTTTCTGTTTTGTTTTATCCTTAAGCACGGATTCTTTTATGGGAACGTTCAACTCAATCGATGGATTGGTCTCCTTTTTTTGGTTTAGTAAGTCATCCAATATTTTATTAAATTCTTTTCCCAAAATATTTTTAAGATCATCCTTTTTAATTCTGTACGTAGCACCATTGCTTTCTATCATGAATATAGATGCTTTTTTATAATCATTGCCATCATATTTTGGTTTTTTCCCATTTAACAATAATAAAGCAACTGCATTATTCATCATTTTTTCATTTGATGAAAGTATATTAGTATATAGTTTTCGTAAGAAATCCTCTTCCTCGTCAAACCTGGCATTATCAATGCTCTCTTCCATCTCATCCCTATATATCTCTAAAAGTTCGGATGATAGTTTAACTATATCCTCTATATAACCAACATATCTATTATTTTTCACGGATTGTGTCCTCCTAAAATTATTATTCTCTTTATATAATGCAATCTGATGGTTTTAATGGATAGCATTTTTGCATACTACTATTGAACAATATTTTTGAAAGGAGTATTACTTATGGCACTGTTTCCACAAAAAAAAGAGGCATCTGAATACGATATCAATAATAGTCCAATGATTACTATTGATATGACGGATGACGATGAATACTATTATATTTACGCTGAATTCCCTGGAAGGGAGAAAAAAGAAATCAAAATAAAATTCAAAGGTGATAAATTATCATTAAAAGTTCTTGATGATGAAGACTATCCGGATCAGAATTATATTATATCAGAACGATGTCATGATGAAAGGGAACGCATCATTGAATTTGAGGAGCCCATTAATAAAAAAGAAGTCACTGCAAATTACACGAATGGCTTACTTAAAATATCGATTAAAAAGATTGATCCCGAGGAAGACGAGGACCAGGATTTAATCCAGATTATGTAACTATCTATATTTTTTCTAATTACATAAAAAAGAGGCATAAGCCTCTTTTTTAAATTGCTTCACCTACTTCCAAATATTCTTCTGTATTTTCTTTTTCCTCTTCCAGATTCTTGAAATATTCCACATCTTTAGCGGATAGTGTTGTTGGCAGTAAATCTCCAAGTATTTCATCGTTATCATAGCTGCAGACATTCTCTTTCATATTCGGATACATCTTTTCATCATTAATCCGGTTAAGGCTAAATACTGTGTCAGCTTCCTCTGGAGACTCTACCAGCTCTCCTCTTGCTTCTGCATGCAGCATCATAAGATGATATACAGAAGGTGCTGGCAAATTGACCGCCTTATATGCTTCTACCATGATTGGAGATGCGTAGGTTATCGTATTGTTTCCTGATGTTTTATCACATCCATCCTTGATAGCAAAATCACTAAAGCTTCTAGGATTTCTATCCATCCAGATAATCTTCTGGTTCTGGACATCAAATGCAACTGGAATCGACCTTGTACTTTTTGTGTTTAGCTGGACCGCTGTTTTGACTTTGGTCGGGTCATATAATTTCCTGTCCTGTTCTGCCAATTCCATCCAGCCAAATTTGCATGGAGTTTCTGCAAATTCGTATCCACTGAAATTGTTTACTGAAAAAACCACATAACCTACATCTTTGGCTTCCAGATTGTCCAGATTCATGTCAATGAATTCAGAGGCACCCTTTCCTCCTGGCGCACCACCATTCCGGATATCACCAGAATGGACACCATATCCGCTACCATGAAGATTAAAATATGCTAAATCAGCAAGATGATTCCAGCTTTTATCATAAAATGTAGCTGACAAATCAATATCGACATGATTTCTATCAACATTTGTCCACCATATAAAACCTCTAAGTGTCTTTGTGTCCTTTTCCAAATCAATCTGTGAACCATATGGTAATGTCTGTGCTCCCTTTGAATCAGTTCTTTGCGCAGATGGGATTTTCACATCCTTAAGAGACTCTTCGATATATACCTTTCCCAATGGACGTTTTTCTGAGTATTTGCTCTTTAAGTATTCATCCACAATTTTATTAATCCTTCCTACTACATCTGCAGGAATCGGCTTTCTTTTGTCTCTTTTCATGTAAGGATTCCCTAATCCCTTTTTTGTTGCATAGACACTATATTCCTTTCGCTCGGTTCTTAAATTGATGAGCGCCTGCATCTTCAATAGATTGTTTGTATCAATTCTGCTAACAGCCAGCTTAAGTACTGAACACAGATGGTTAATGTTGGATTCATACTGTTTTGGTGTTCCCGCGCCTGCTGCTGAAATGATCCAATCCATATCTTTTGCTAATTTTCCAGGTGCTTCCTTATATAATTCAATAAGCCCATTGAAGTCATTATTCTTCATCAGTTCGTTTCGCCTTGAATCAAAGGACTTAGCTAATTCACTTTTATAAAGCTTATCTGAAATTGAAAGCATCTTTTCTCTCTCTTCTGGATTCATCTCATTCTTTGCTTTTTCTGATTTATATATGGATGGAAAATGGTATTGCTTAAACATTCGTTTAAATGTCTCTGGCCTCTGCGCAATATCGGTCTCCGTGTTTTTGGTACGGGCCATCTGGTATGCATACATCCTGCATTCCGGTTTTTTCAAAGTTTTAAATCTGACATTATCAGTCAGTGCAGTATTTCCGTTATTTTTTGCAACTACAAGCCGTAAAACATCGGTTGCACTTACCATTTTTTCCAAAAATGGATTTATCTCTGTTTTCGCTCCTTGGTCATAACTAGCTGCTAGCCATGTGAGGTTTTCCTTATTTGGTATTTTTTCAGGAATACAGGAATCAAAGTTCTCCATTTCTTTTTCTGCGGTTATAATATCGTCCTTATCATTTTGCGAAAAGGCAACTGAAGAGGCCATTAAATTTGATATGATATTTTTAATATCATCCACATCTCCCACACTGATTGTTTTTAACTGTTGGATGGATTTTGAAACATCCAATAACTTATCCTTCTCATCCTCTTTGAACATTTTATATTCCAGTGGCATCTCAGTAAATCCTGATTCTGCATAGATCATTGCATCAAGATATAATTCAAAATCTGATTTTTCCATGACCGTGTCCGGAAATCCTGGATACATTGGTTTATATGTAACATCTGCTCCCAAGCGGCTCTCAATATTGCTTAAGATCTGTTCCTCAATCTTCAAGATTTCCTCAACCGATGAATTTCTTAATTTCTTGATTAAATCATGTGTATACCGGAAACCAAGACTTTCAAGGTTTTTTGAAGCTGTGGCTGCAATCAGATATTTTTCAAATGAATCTACAGAATCAGTTGCTGGGTTAACAGAAATAAGGTTTTTTCTATTTAAAAGGATTTCATTTAGATTTGAGTTCATAATTACCTCCATATAGTCGTGAATTTTGTTTACGTTTGTAGTATGTAAGATATCTGAACTTTAAAAAAAAGATACTAACGAATTAGCATCTTTTTTATACGGTAAGCTTAAAGACTATTTTTTTATAATATTATTTGTATTTGTTCGAAGGAAGCCTTTAAATGGACCGTTTCATGGTCAAAGTATGTTAAGCTCGAAAACTATTTTTCACCAATTGAATTCAAGAAGGAAGTCTTCGAATGGAACATGTATTTCTCTTTTTTTCGACCTATGTAATTATTATGTAAGATTAAAATATAAATAACTGTGTTTTAACGTTACTAAACAAAAATATAAATATTATTTTATTTTGAATAAGTGCTACGATTACTATTTTTATCGCATAACTTAAAATTCCTACCACAACGCGGACAGTAATTAACCTTAAATAGCATTGTCATTCCTTTATATTCTTTACTATTTTGAGTCTATAATTGTTTGATAAAGAGGTTCTGTATTTAATATCCAAACTTTTTCGCGATATGTTTTTTCTTTATTGGGTCATATAATTGGCATTGCATGTATGTGAATCTATTTTTATATGATTTATATTTATATATCTTTTCCAGATACTTAGTATTCGTTCTTTTTCCCTCCTCAAATCCACTTCCACTATGCGGAATGCAGAGGTTGTCCATCTTTATTTTCCCATCTTCTTTTACATATCTATAGGTGGATTGGGCAAGTGCGCCTAAGTTGAATCTCATGGATTCTCCATGTAAAATCACTGCAACAATAATTGGAGAAACTATTATTAATAATAATATACTCGCAATCTTTTTATTGGTACTTGTTCGCTGATTCTCTGTAATAGCAGTAATTGCACCATCTTTATCAAAATACAACGTAATATGTTCACCTTGCGATACCTCATTAGGATAAATGCCGAGTTCATCAATGGATATTGTCTTTTTTGTTCCCTCAAAATATATGACAGAATCTCCTGATATGGTGCTAGACCTTTTATCCAATGAACCCGGCATGGATGTTGCTATGATATATCCTAATGGTAAACATGATAACAATACTATTGTCAATAAAACCAGTCCAAGTATTGTCCTAAATCTTGCGTTCCTTCTTGACATCTCATAATAATCTGAAAAAACAGATTTATGTATTACTTTATTTATTAACTCACTCATAAAAACTCCTTTTCCTTTTATTATGGTTGAAATTCAAACATATTTCTTTAAAATAATGTAAAGAGGAGAAACTACTATGAAATGTTTCCATCATAATGATATGGACGGATATTGTTCTGCTGCTATTGTAGCTACAGAGACAAAGGATTATAACCAGGATGATTATATTGAACTCGATTATGTTACACCAATCCCTGTACATAAGATAAATGAGGGTGAAACGATATACTTTGTAGACTATTCATTTAGTGGGACAAATATTAACGCTCTAAAGGAAATTTTAAATCATAATTGTAATCTGATCTGGATTGACCATCACAAGACCTCAATAGAGCTGTTAGATAGGTATCCTAAGTTCAAAGCCATTCCTGGTATTGTTAGGGAAGGTGAAAGTGGCGCCTTATTGACATACAAATTCTTTCACAAATCGGAGATTGAAAAAGGTCTTGCCATCCCACATCCCATCGAGTTGGTAAGTGATTATGATTGCTGGCAATTTAAATATGGAGATGAAACCACATTTTTTAAATTGGGTGTGGATTCAGAAGACAGTTCACCGCTCAGCTCATTTTGGTATGATGTGATTTATGATGGCCAACAGTCAGGGAAACGTATGGAACAAACAATAAAGAACGGCCGTTTGTTAAAGAATTATGTTGACGAACAAAATACCTGGTACCGTAATCACTATGGTTTTATTTCAGAAATTAATGGAATTCCATGTTTCGCCTTAAACTTAAAAACAAATTCTTGGGTATTTGGTAAGGCATATGACGATTACCCATTATGTGTTGCATTTGCATATAACGGAGAACGCTATGTCTACACTCTATATTCATCAAGGTCTGATATTGATTGTGCTGCTATTGCTGGATTATTTGGTGGAGGTGGGCATGCAGGAGCCGCTGGATTTTCTACGGAAACATTAATATTAAATAAGTTTAAAGAGACTGTTACTTAAGCAGCCTCTTTTTTTCTTGCTAATTCCAGAATATTAGTTATAATATATATTTAAGTGGTATTAACAAAAAGGAGAAAAATTATGCCATATATAAAATCAATTCACATACCAAAAAAAGTGTATCATTATACAAAAAAAGAAAATTATGAATCGATTATCAGAGATGGGAAAATTATTGCTTATGATGGCCTTGAAAGCTGGTTTTGTTTAACAATACCAGATATGGTACAGTACTTAAAATTAACAATATGCAACGAGGGTGGAAAATATATTAGTTCCGATAAAAAATTAAAACAATATCCCAAATTTATTCCAGAAGATTATATTGTACTTGAGTTGAAGCCTCGCTACTCGAAAGATAACTGGTATTATTATGAAGATGATTTGCCAGAAGACTTTAATTTACGTTTAGCTTATTTGAGTTTATCGAAAATAAAAATAGGATATCGTGGAGATTTGGATTTTAAAGGTAGGCCGAAGGTATACGAAATGACAGAAATCCTAAAAAATGCAGAATAAAAAGCTGAGCTTAAATGCTCAGCTTATATTTTTTCTTATTGAATCCATGCTCCATCTGCTCCAACTTTAAATCCATCTGGAGTCGTTCTATTTGAATACATTGCTCCATATGTACCATCATGGGCTGTATTCAGATAATACCATTTTCCATTAATGTTCTGCCAGCCCACCAGCATCTTACCGAAACTTCCATCATGGGCTGTATTCATATAAAACCAATTGTTATCTACATACTGCCATCCATATTTCATATTCCCATTAGAATCAAGCAGATACCAATCATTATTGAGGCCTAACCATCCTACAATCTTTTTACCATCTTTTGAGTAGTACCAATTATCACCACTACCATGCCATCCATCAGATGTATTAGAAGAAGGTCCTACTGATGGACCTGAAGACGAATTACCTGACGGCCCATTAGATGATGAGCGATTGGATGAATTTGTTGAAGAAGTCTTGCTTCCATCAGATGCGGATGTTGGAATATCAAAAATGTATTCATCTTCTGACATATCCTCGTCTGTGGAGCCATCTGCAAAAACGTAATCGGAATTGCTGATGAAATCATCTCCATCAGATGTTCCCTTTACAGCCTGTACTGAAATGCGCACATCCTCATATTTACCAAGATAACCGGACAAATCAATTGATGCTTTCTTCGTTGACTTCTTTGTCTGCTTTTCATCACCTGATTTGTTTGTATAATAAATTTCTACATTATACTTATTTGCATGTTCTACTTTATCCCAGGTTGCTTCCTTCTCTGTTTCGTCAATCACAATATTAGTCGGTTCTGCCAAAACATAGAATGGATATGTTTTTGCTTTTACTTCAATCTTGCTTGAAGATCTTGATTTCACTGTCACGCTTGTCGCACCATAAACACTTACCTTTGTATTGTTTGTAAATTTATATCCACTTTCTGGCAAGATGGTGATTGTGTAAGTATAAGATGTCTTCGGCGTATAGGAACTTTTGCTTGTATCATACTCGTCTACATAGTAGCAGCCGGAATCCACCGTTGGTTCCATACCAGCCTCCACTTCGCCGGGACTGAATGTCTGGTCATCATCCGGAACGACTGAGACATATACAGATTTAACTTCCTCTGCCGCATAAGCTGGAATTGTCATCGTTCCAAGTGCCATGCAACACAATGCAAGTTTTAATAATTTGTTTTTCATAGATTACTCTCCTTTATTATTTTCTAAACATATAATGACTGATTTATAGCTGAAATAAGTGAAAACTGTCCTGAATTTACAAGTTTCTGTTATGGCTGTGTAATAATTACTATATATCCTCTTCCATATCCTCAACACCATCGCTTTCGTCTGAGCCAGACATATATTCCCTTGAACTCACTCGGTTTCTGCTCCTTTCTTCTTCCACAGATTCCGATATCATTTCTTTTATTTCCACACTACGTTTTATGTTTTTTAACTCAAAACATTTTAAGTCATGGTCCGTAGAATCAATATGTATTGTACCTAATCCAAAAATCCGCTGTATAAAATTCCTGGAAATGCTGATGTTTAAGATTCTATATAATCTAACCTCCAGTTCCTTGATGTTCAGGAATCCATATTCTACAAAAATGCGGTCATCATTCATTCCATATTTCGTGAACGTCCATGGCAGGCCACACCAGATTCTTTTCCTTTCATACCATTTTAAATCCTGCTTTTTCATTATTATTACCTCCGTCATATTTATACATATAGTATGAAGTTTACAAAATGTAAGATACTACAATTGTTCTTTTTTATTTTATCCTTATTCCATTTATAATTAATCGCTTGGAAGTATCTCCAACACAGGTTGACAAGGTTATAATTTGTTTATATGGGCTATTTTCAAATCCATTTTGATTTATATCAATATTACGACTCTGTTCAGATGCAGAAATCGCTTTGTTTATATAATCCTGTACATCAAATCCTTCCAGTGCATAATCCAAATTATTTATATTAGAGGATACAGTCCTTACTGAAAAAATTAAATAAATTCGTTTTTCATCCGGAGTATAAAATTCAATATATGGATGTGCATCAAAGTATGATTTTGTTTTGAATTTTTTTAATGTACCAAACATGCTTCCGTTTTTCATATTATGACCATAAATAATCAGATTGTCCTGGTTTTCCATTTTGGCAGAATATGCATCAATAAACAATGAGCCAGCATATTCATATTGTTTATTTTCAAAAAGTTTATGTAAGTAAAAATCATTATCTGGGCCCTGCGGTACGGGATAGGATATATTTGTGTCAGGGATATTCAGCCAGCCTTTATAATCACCGTTGATTGCACTTAAAGCAGCATGATTGATTTCGAGTACTGGTATATGATTCATATACTGACTAATCGAAGCATATTCAGTAACTGTTTCTGGTTTGGCTTCATTTTCTTTTATTTCCTCTGTTGTGGTCTCTTGTGGATTTGTTACCTCTGATATATTTATCTCCACCTGAGGATTGGTATCAGTTTCTTTTAGTTGTTCTGTTGTGGTTTCTATGTCTTTGGTTTCCTTTATGGCTGAACTTGTCGCTTCAAATGGAACGGTTTCTTCTATGACAACTTCTTTTTTTAGATCATTATATTTTTTTGTAGATATAATAACTGATGATACATATCGGATTACAACAGCTAGACAAATAAATATAAAAATAGCGATTATGATTTTTATTATATTTCTTTTCATTTAATTTCTCCTTACCAATTTTTATTCTTTATTTAATATGTTAGATGATGCTTTCTTCGTCATGAAGACAGGATTAAATTTTGAATTAAATTCAGATTACAGTAAAAAATATCACATTTTTCAATTTTTTTACTTTTTTGGTTGTCATTAATAAAAAATACTCCCATAATACTTATGTAAAATAAATTTGTCAAGAGAAAGGGAATAATTATGAAGAAATCACTTGTAGCACTTGCAGCACTAATGTTAGCAGTGCAGATGAGTTCTCAAACGACTCTGACGTTTGCTGGGCCATCAGCAATTGTTGTAAGTGCAAATAATGTTGGCTTATCACAACAGATGCGGAATATTTATAAAGTGACGGAACATCCTGAGTTTGATCAATATGTATATGATGCATTTGATAAAATTGAGGCAAATAAATATTCGAGCAGTCCCATTATTGTGTATACTGGAGACTATCAGTCCTGCTGGGCATTCAGAGACTATTTTAACTATGCCTATGGATTTACCTATGATTTTCGTTTGTCCGCTTATCGCACGAGCGGTTCTGCTAATTATGTTGTAGCATTCTGTAATACTGGAGATATGGATACTAAAATTGCGAACTATTTAAATGAGGTATACAAAGCCCAATCAATTGCAACACAGCTTGCAGGCCCAGATACGGATACTACTGCTTATAATATTTTTAATTGGGTTAAATCCAATCTAAAATATGATTATTCCCTTCACGGCAAAGCAACCGATGACGAGATGCTTAGAAGCTATTATGGATTTTACAGTGGTAATCCAACAATATGCAAGGGATTTTCAATGGCAGTATATCAACTATGTTCCATGAATGGTATCAAAGCAACCTTAGAGGCCGGTTCCTATAATGGTGGTGGGCATGCCTGGAATACAGTATTGATGAGCGATGGATTGAAGTATGTAGATGTCCTAAATGATCAGAGTATGATTAGTTCTACATTACTTCCAGGTTATATTAAAGAATAAATAGAAAAAGAGCTGCGATGCAGCCCTTTTTTTATATTCTGATTTACTTACGGCGCTTATTTGCAACCAATACAAATGTTCCGCCTAAAATTACGATAATTATGGCAGAAAGCTTTAACGCATCCATAGCCTTTGTCATATCACTGGTTTTCGGAATAACAGCTTCCGATACAGTTTCTGGAATGGTTTCTACAATAGTTTCCGGAATCGTTTCAACAATCAGTTCTTCGATTGTCTCAACGCCAGGTCCATTATTGGAATCTCTATCATCCCATCTCCGCTTGTGACCATTATCATTGTCACGATCCTTTGACTTTGTTGTTTCTGGAGCAATTGTCTCAGCAGGAGTAGTTTCTACTGCCGTTGTTTCTTCCTTTGTGGTTTCAACAGGTGTGGTTTCTTCTGGTGTTGATTCCTCTGGCTTTGTTGGTGCTTCTGTAGTTTCTTCTGGTTCAGTCGGAGCTTCCGTTTCCGGTTCAGTTGGTGCCTCTGTAGGCGCTTCTGTTTCTGGTTCAGTCGGAGCTTCCGTTTCCGGTTCAGTTGGTGCTTCTGTAGGCGCTTCTGTTTCGATGTCAACATCGAATTCATAATCATCTCCGCCACCTTGGTTATTGGTTCCGGCGAATCCAGCAAATGCAACTGCAGATGCAATTCCTAAACCTAAAAAGATACTGACTAATTTAATTCTTATGCGCATAATTTCTTCGTCCATCTATGAGTCATGAGCTCATTTTCGCATGGAAAGAACGATGGACATCCTCCTTTTATCTTTTTTATATTCTCCATGCATCTCGTATACATAAATAGTATGTGAATGAATATTCTCTAATAAAATAAAAAAGCGGCATTTCTGCCGCTCTAATTATTCATCTTTCTTCCTGAATTTATATAATGTAAATGTGCCAATTCCACCAGCTACCAGCAACATCATAATGATTTCGACTATACTGCCAATATCACCAGTTATAGGAGTCTGTACTCTCTCGCCAGTTGGTACTTCTGTTGTTGGTTCATCATTGATTTCTGTTACTGGAGTCTTTGTTGGACTTGTTGACGGAGGTGTATCATCTCCACCAGACCAACCTCCATTATGTCCCTTTGTGGTCTCTTCGACTTTTGCATGGTCATACATAACAACTGGATTTGGCGATACCTTACCATCTTTTACTTCGAAAGTAATACTTTCTGCTATTTCATATCCTTTAGGTGCTGTTACTTCTTTTAAGACATATGTTCCATTGGATGGACTTGCTATAACATGTACCTCTGTGGTTGAGATCCAGGTATCAATCATCACTCCATCCTTATATAATTCAAGTTTAGCTCCAGGAAGTTCTTTCTTTGTAGTTGCATCCTGTTTGCTTATAATGATGTTTTCGCTAATTGGTGCATCATACATGATGATTTCGTTGGAAGATACTTTTCCATTTTCTACTGTGAATGTAATTGACTCTGCCACTTCATACCCATCTGGTGCCGTAACCTCAGTTAAGATATAGATTCCATCTTCCAAATCCTTGATCTCGTGTTTTTCAGAGGTGGATATCCATTCGTCAATCACTACATCATCTTTTGTGACTTTTAAACTTGCTCCAGGAAGTTCTTCTTTTGTTGTAATATCCTGTTTTGATATGATTATGGATGGTTTCTCAATTGGTTCTGGTCTTGAGATTTTATTAATAACGACAAGACCCTGGACACTGCCTTTTGGTGTATAAAACTTAAGTTCAAAATCCTGTAATTCAGAATCACCTACTTGGGCTATTCTTTCCCTGAGTAATTCCACATACTGTTCTGCTGCAGCTATATCCTCAATTCCATAAATTGCGTCCATATCAAATCCGACACCATCAACCGCTTCCCAAATCAGCGCACCTGTAATGTTTTTAGCAGCTTCTACATCTACACCAGTATAATCAACTAAGTCATAAGCGTCATTTGGATAGCCCACAAATAAAATGGCTTTTACTTCCCGCCTTGTCTCATTATCTGATATTGTCTCATCGTAATCTGATAAATTACCAACTGTCTCTGGATTCAATTTTCCATGATTGTAACAATATGCCGTCTTTCCATCAATATTGAAATATCTTGTCTGGAACTCACTTCCGTTGGATTCTCCACTATAAAATGAGAATGGAACTGTTTTTATGATGGAATCTGGCATATTACAGTTTTCTTTCACTGTTTCCAGCTGCTCCTCTGTCCGGAATGCATATGGATTAGCAGAAGTGATACCTGTTAAGTCTGCATCTGAATTATTTCCATATGCAATTAGTCTTTTTCCATTGTCTGAAAAAAGGGAACCATCCTTACAATTATATCCATTAAATTGGTCTACTTCAGCTGATAAGAATGTATATCTGTAATAGTCCCTACCATTTGAATCTACTCTTTGATTGTCAACTACAAATCCATCTGGGATTGTTAATGTACCGATATTTGCATTCATAAATGCCAATTCATCAGCTGCTGTTGTTCCATCTTTAATTTCATAATCACCAGTTTTCTGTTGCGGATAGCTAATGATTTTTTTCCCTGCATATAAAGCTCCATCATATGCATAGAACATATTTCCTTCATTATTACTTTCGAATGAATTAAGGGATGTTAGCTTACTTAAAGTTTGAGATGTCGAGCTTCCATCACCATCTTTCAAGATCTTTTTCAAATATTTTGGTAATTTCAGACTCTCAACATTTGTCATCTCGTCAAAGACGGATTCCTCAATATACATTACGCTTTCCGGAACCACCTTTTCAGGATTGTCAATAACTGTACCATCCGACTTTACAGCATCTGGTATAATAGCTTCTGTTGTTGAACCATCAAAAGCGACAACGGTCCATTGAGATGCCTCATCTGCTCGTTCTAATGTAAATCCATTCACTTCTACTGTTTGTGCTGCACCAGTATCAGTTTCATCAGCTAAAACCTGTAAGGTTGTTGCTGTACTTAATGAAGAAACAACCATAAGACCAGCTAATAAACCTGATAACTTACTTCTAAATTTGTTAACCATAGTAACCTCCTAATTTAAATTTGTTTACGTTTTCTAGGCTCCCACCTAGAAGTAGTATGATAGATAACTTTTTGCTTTTCCTTGAATAAAGGCACTAAAAAAAGAGCTTTCGCTCTTTCTTGTTCAATAAGTTTGCTTATTTTGTATCAGGGATTTCCTAATCGTTAGTCCATTTAGCAAAAATCTGTATAGTAAGATGACTGTGGATACCACTCATCATCTTCTTCTAAGTATTCATAACACCAGTTCTTCAATCCGGTTTCTTCTGGCCGCCATTTTCCTTCTCCATATGTTAAATCCATATAGTTTTCAAATTCAGAGTCCGAGCAAAAGTGGAAATAGCCATCATCGTTTGTATATCCTTCTGTGATTGGTTTGCCACAAACACTACATATTCTGATTTCCAAGTCACTATTTTCCTCAAAAACCTCATCCAATTCTTCTGATTTTTCAAATTCACTTTCAAGTAGGATTGAACCATCATACTGTATAACCTGAATATGGATTTTATGCATATAATAATCATAAGCGAAATGGTATGTTATATCACACTCCGAGGTACAGTCATATACTCCATTATTTTTCATAAAAGCAACTAATGGTTCATTGTTGTCATATTCATCCAGCATTTTTTGAAAAATTTGTTTATAAAAGTAATTTGGACTCAACTCTAACATTTTTATTAGGATTTCTTTATCAAACATAATCCTCCAGCCTTTCTCACTTTGATATAATCATTATGTCGCAATCTTCATTTTGTTAACTACAGGACCTTTAATATAATAACCGTAATAAGCCGGTTTTGTCTTATTTGGATTCCTTAGGCAGGAAATGATAAGTGAGGCCTCTCTTCCTGAGAGCTCATTTGCATGGTCCAATATAACATTATAACTAACTATATATTTTATTTGATTGTCAGTTGCTGGGTAATCATTACTCTTATTTTTATAATATTTGTTTCTTAATCCATGCAGTTCCGGAAAAAAATCAGTTCCTTTATCTATCAGTAAACTTTTTGCTTCATAATATCCAATATTCCTTTTTAAAGCCAAGTAATTGATAGGCAGTTTTTCATAAAAGAATTTTACAAGATATCCATGGAACTCTGGATCTTCAATTGTTTTTGCTTCCTCACTCCCAAATTGCTGTTTTTTCTTTAACGCACGTATTACTGCATCTGCTGCCGCTTTTGCATCAAAAGCATTGATTGTCTCAACAGGTCTTTTGCTTTGATTGACACGATTTGCATATTCTTTTACATACTCAATGATTTGATTTTTTAGCGTTCTAGATATTTTCATACACATCTCTCCTTTTAATTTAATTATGCATTGAAAACTAAATGATTAAATTAGTGCTTCACTCATAATTACTAATATTATGGTCAGAAGATTATTTGGAGATTTATGACATATATTATCAATCATTTTAATGACCGCACTAATCTTTGTATATACGCAATGACAGTTATCTTCATTTTTTTTGCTACATCCTATATATGATAGGAGGGAACAATAATGGGATATTGTTTTATGACACTTGAAAAAATTAAAAATACAAATCAGCTGATTGCTAAATATAAGCATAACTTTCGCAAAATGGATGTGCTGAATGCAGACCCGGAGATGTCATATTTGAATGAGGAGTTGGTAAAGCTTGATGACAAAACATATGTAGAAGCCTTTAATGAACGGATGAAAACCCTTGGATATGGTGAAGATAAAAAAATACGTTCTAATGCTGTATATGCGTTTGAGGTAGTAACAACATTCTCTAGGGAAGACCACGAGAAGATTGATTTAGAAGAATGGAAAAAAAATAATGTTGAATGGCTTCGGAAGGAATTTAATGCAGATCCAGAAAAAAATGGAGATAATGTTATATCTGTCATGTATCATGCTGATGAACCCGGAAATGTACATTGTCATGCAATTGTAATTCCGATTGATGATAAGGGTCATCTGAATTCTCGATATTATGTCAGAAGCCGCCAAAAAATGATTGAACTTCAAGATTCTTATGGAAAGTTAATGAAACAGGAACATGATCTGGACCGTGGAATCAAATACTCAAAAGCACGTCATCAGGATATAAAACGATACTATACTGCACTTAATAATACATTAACCAAAGAATTACCATTTGTAAAAGATCAAGAAACAGCAAATCAATATCGTTTGCGGGCAAATGAACTATATAAAGATAGTAATTTAAAAATCATGGCTCTTGAAGATAAGATAAAGCAGTTGAAACTCAACTCAGAGCAGTTAATTAAGAATGCCGTCAGTGAAACTAAGAAAGAGTTCTACGAAAAATACCAGGTAAAGGCAGATACTTTGGACGAAATGGAACGTGAAATTGGACCACTTGAGGAAGTCAAAGAGAAATGTAAGGCGTACGATAATTTGATTGAAGGTATCGCTGCTCAAAATGAAGATGATAAGGAACCTATTATCAATCTCATTGATGACTTAATCTCAATCGGTAAAGAATCAAAAGAAAAATCAAAAAATCAGGATAGGGATATCTAAAATGGTTGACAATTTTAAAATTATAATTACAATATAAGTAAAACTAATATATTTTGAAGGATGATGATATGAAAAGAAAAGATTCATATAGTTGTTTAGAGCGAGCAGGTCTATTATTAAAATACATTGGCTTATTGATTTTACGATATTTTATTTATATACCGGCCATTTTATTAACCATATATTTATTTAAAGATCTGAGTTTATTTGGTATGAAGTATACCAGCATTCCATTATATCTTGGAGAACTGGTAGATACCAGATTCAGCGCCTTTCATCCTGGATTTCCTATAAATATATTAGTTGCACTCCTTGAATATGCCATCGCTTTATTGATTTTAGCTATCTTCTATCTTATAATACCTGTTTTAATTTTAGGAATTGCATTGGAAATATCTTCTTGGTCTTATCCTGCACGTATAGATGCTTATAATGATTGGATGTATGCAGTTGAAACCAGTCATGGAAAGCCTCATAAAGAACGGTTAAGCGGAAAAGATAAGATTGAAGAGCATAATCGTAAAAAGGAAGCCAGAGAGGCTAAGAAATCAGCCAAATGGCGTAAAAAAATATTGAAAGAATGTCCTGGTATAATCAAAGGCTATTATATAAATCAAATGGAACAAAATGGCCCTTCAAATGATGATAATGATATAGTTGAACGGGTTGAAAATGAAAAAATAAAAGCGGCTTTTACATTTTATGGATTCGAAAATGATAAGTTTACAAAAGAGCAATTGGATAAACAGTTTAAAAAGATGATGGTCAAATACCATCCGGATGTTAATCCAAGTGAAGAGGCCAAAGAAATGAGTGAAATGAATGGTGAATATTATCTGATTCTTAAAAGCTTTAAAAATTGGGACTAAAAAAGAGGCATTAGCCTCTTTTTTTAATCCTCTTCTATTTTCTTCCTCCATAGATATATTCCTATTCCGGCTACAGATATGATTGCGATTATACTTATAAGTATGATTATGCCAGCCATATTTGTTTCTTTTTCTTCTGGTTTAACCGGCTGTTCAGGATTCGATTCCTGTTCCAATGATTCCTTGATTTCTGCCCTACGTGATTCTCCGTAGCTTCCATCAATATATTTTTTATCAGTATCAGATAAGGAAGGAGCCAGATTTGTATCGGTTATTGATTCCTCTGGCAATGTTACATGTAATTCAACATCATACATATCCATTGTAGAATCAAATTCCTTATAGCCATATTCTTCTTCGTCTATAGATAATCTATATGCGTTTACTTCATCATTTCCGACATATGCTGTCATGATGAATATCTTATCGGTAACATCGATAGTTGTGCTAGCAGTAAAATTATTTGACCTTGATAACAGAATGTTTGCATATTCCTCTGTTAATTCTTCTTCATTTACATAACGCGGCTCTCCTGTGACCATTATGTATATATCATATAGAGTACTTTCATTAACCTCAAAGTTATCAAAATCAACTGATATATTTAGCTGAACAGATTTTGCCTCTGGTAAAGTTTCAACGATAGTTCCTTCATCTGCTATGATTCCTAATTTAGCTACTTCCTCTCTACTTACAGTTCCATTTTCATCATAGTATAAATCATACGTTTCATCGTAGAATATGTGGCGGTCACCATTAATAAATACTAGTGTATTACCATTTTCATCCACCATTCCGATTTCTGTATAGTTAGAAAATATGTCATCTGGATTATTATTAACTCCAAAAGACTCTTCTAATGACTCTGTTGAGTCATTAGAAGTACTTACTTCATTAGTAATCTGCGAAGCATCGATTTCTGTTGCATAACTAATATTTGCACATGATAGCATAAACATCAATCCAATCACAGGTACTATTTTTTTATATTGTTTCATTCAATCCCTCCTCTATGATTCTGGTTGTTCTTCATTTATTATGTTATTATCGTATTCATCATTTGTTCCATCTTCAGTTTCATAATCATATATATTTTCCCTTATATTAACAGATCTCATTGCCGTAAATCCTTGGTTTATGTAATACTGGAGACCTGGTACATTATATGTGTCTTTTAATGGCTTACTTGAGGTTGATGCATGTGAAATCTTTCCTCCACCCATATATAGGACCACATGCTTCCCACCTTTTACCAAGATATCTCCTGGAAGCAATTCTGCGTATGAAATAACCCTAAACTGGCTGCTTGAAGTAAAGCCGGATGTGCTTAAGCATTCTCCATAATACATTCCTGCATTATATAAAATCGTACTCACATAAGATGAACAATCGAAAGCATCGGCTGCTGTTAAGCTACTTATTGTTTTAAGTGGTCCATGATTTGCTCCATATACATATTTGGTATTAAATCGTTTTGCCACATTCTCCTGAAATGATTGGGCTGCATATATGATGGCTTTTCGATCTGAACATAAATTTTTCCATTCCGGAGTATTTGAAATTAATTGCGCTAACTGTGCGTCCGTTAAAGGCGCTCCCGTTACTCCACCGAAATCTTGTATTCCATATAATTCAAGCCAGTCTCCTGCCATCAATAGCCTTACGAGAGTGATGCTGTCTTCATCCCATCCATGTTTTTCAAAGTCGACATTCCTTCCGCTACTGCTGGTATATGCATTAAACCAATATGGAGTGGAGTTTCCTGCATTCACTACATTCCGATCCTCTGCATCAACATCTGGCTTTTCAAGCGTATCAAAGCTTTCTTCTTCAGAAAATAATCTGAAATAAGTTTTAGATGTCGAGAAAGTGTTTGTGAACCAGTTATCATTATTCCACCAGTCTTTAATAGCAATTGGTTTTCCGGTCAGTTCTTCCATGATTGCTTTTTCTGCAGCCCTATTTTCAGTTGCATTTGCTTGGTCTACAGATTCCTGGTCTCCTTCCCGGCCCTTCTTTAATTCAGTATAGTTTGTAATTTCTGTGTCACAAACTGAACATACAGGATTATCATCTTCATTTAAAACAACAGATGTGGATGGTATTGAATATTCGTCTACAATATTTGTCGTGCATGATGCATTCGGACATTTTGCAGTTCCAATTACGTTTGAGCCAGAAGGCGCATCAAATGCTGTGGCATATTTATCCAAGGCATACATACTGAACCGGCTTTCTGCATCTTTCTTGTCTACATTATTAAAAGCATCTGATGTGTCTGATGTTGTATTTGTAGCTGTATCATCTTCTGTGTCAGTATCTTCTGTATCGGTATCCTCTCCTTCATTCTCATCTTCCACAGAACTATTTATGGTATTCTCTTCCATTGGATCATAAATGTTTGATATGAATACATAAGCATTTCCATCAATATGTCCTTTACATTCATCACAGTGGCATACATATACATAACTTGTATATCCTTCTCCTTTGTCTGTTACTTTCCGTGCATAGTTCTTACATCCAGTCTCTAAAAATTTATTAAGTGCGTCCCTTGCTGTTTGTGCCCTATCATCATCATCCGAATCATAGGTATAATAAACCGCGCCATGTGGACCATGATCTAATATAGTATATTTATCGTAAGAGTGTGTATGCGTACCATCACTATCTTCTGTTTCATATGAATCTTTCTCCATTGTCATGGACAAACTAAATTTTCGATTTGTTCCTGTTCCTGCGTTTAACCAATCTATATCCGAACTTCCTCCAAGAATTTTATTATTACATGACTCACTAGCTACATGATAATCTGGTTCAGGTATTTCTGCTGAATATGAAGGGCAGTAATATATAACCGGTTCTGTCTGATCTAATCCAATGATATGGGTTGAGTCATATAATTTTGCGCAGTAGTCCTTATAAACACTGTCATTAAATATAGATAGCTTATCAGTATAAGAACCATATTTCTTAAAATCCTGGTCTATATATATAGCGGCCATTGATAATATTCCCTTGATAGTGCTTGAACTGTATGTAGACAATCTTGCATCAGCATTTTCGATATCTGGTGCAACTTCTCCTCCACTTGCACCTACCTCTGCAATGAGCGTCTCATCTGGTTCTATATCAGCAAATTCGGAATTACTTGTATAATAATCATAATAGGATTTTGCAGCACTTCGCCTCTCGCCTCTTTCCTTTGTATCAGTCTGGTAATTTTTATACATTTCGTAGTTATCAATGAAATAGTCAGTTGCGGCATTGATACTTGACCAGTTTGTGTTTCCCATTATGTTGACTTTGTTTTTGTATGATGGCTCAACAAATAAGTATCTTAGCTGTGTATCAAGATTATTCCATCCTCCATGGGTTGTTGCCCAATTCATAAAAGCTGTTCTTCTTGAACCTGTCCACTGAACAATACCAACATCTACACTTGAGTTTAAAGTATGGTCCATACTGCATTCATTCATGATATTTCCCATAATACCTGCGATTGCATAGTCATTCCAACCCATCTGTTTTAAGAATGTCCATATTCTGTCACTTGTACTGTTAACCGTTATTGCAAAACTGCCGTCACCTATGATAATTCCTGCATCATAGTTATATGATCCGTACATTTCTTTTCCATCTGCGCCTATGTAATGTATATTGTAATTTGTCCATTGTTTAATTCCTTTTTCTGCATACCCGGCGGGTATTGGTTCATTCACTAAATTTGCTACAGCGGAGTTGAATTCCCTCTCTTTTTCTAAAAGCTTTTCATAGGTAGCACCCATAGTTGTCTCTGTTTTAAATTTTTCCAATGAAGTACTAACAGCATCTCCAATCGCGGTCAGTGAGACAATGATAAGAACGACAACGGTTGAAATTATTGCAATTACCGCTGCTGCTCCTCCAGTTATTAGCAGGACCTTTTTTAGAAGAAGATTTACTACATTAAAACCTTTTAAAATACTACTTCCAATCAATTTGAATGGTGAAACGACTATGTTTGTTAGTTTTTTACCACCTCGCAATATCTTCTTTGCAACTCTTCCTCCAGCTTTCCCAATACGAGCAGTTGCTTTTCCAATCCTCGAATTCGCCACCCGTGTGTAAACCCTGGAAGCAGAACCAGTTACAACCTTATACGCACTTGTTTTTCCAATTGCATTTCCAGCTGCTCCGGCTCCTCTCGCTATGACCTTACTTGCTTTTGAGCTAACCACCCTTACTTCATGAACTGCATTTCCTGGGAGTTTTTCCATTGTATTTTTAAAGCTTATTTTCATATCTTTTGTGCTTTTAACTGGATTTATTATGAAATTTCCTACGGCACCTTTGACTCCTTTATCAGGTGGATTAATAAGCTTGGTCATGGCTTTTCTATAATATGTACCATTGCCTACATTCGCCATCGTATTTCTAGCTGCCATGATTCCTTTAGAAGCTCCATGAAATTCCAATTTGTCTAAAACTTTAGCGGTTCCAGTCAGGGTAAAATTCCCACTTTTGATTAATCCTTTCGCGAGACCTTTATAGTAAATACAACTTGTTTTAACTAGTGTTTTCGTAACAGATTTATAGTATACCAAAGTGTTTGCACCTGAAAATACAGGATCTTGAATATTTATCGCAGCCATACGTTTTACTTGACTAAATACTTTTTTTGGCTTTTTAATACTTGAGTGTTTTCCTTGTGTTAATTCGACTATACCAATTTTTGTTTCAAGAATATTTACAAGTTCTGTATTTCCTGTTTTACGAGCCTCTTCTAACCAAGAAATTAACTTTTTGGGATTGCTTTTTAAATCCTCTTTAAATACCTGGCGAGAATATAAATTTAGTTTTTTATCTATTTTTTTTAGACTTCCATACACATTATTTGTATCAATCTTCAATTTATTCTCTGGTGTAATAACTTTATTGTTTATTAAAGTTTTATTCAGTTCTTCCAGGTTTGTTTTGTTGAATACATTGTCTGGAGTCTCTTTTAATTTCTTAGTGAATTTTTCATTATTAGATATATTAGTACCACCATTTACAAGCAGTGTATATCCAATTTTTGAAACACCCACAAAATTCATTAAGGTATTAGAACGTTCACCATTTGAGGCGCTGCTCATGATATTATTTTTGACTTCCCTCATTTTTGCATTGATCATGTCGCTAGACATTTTGCTGGCAGCTTTTCCAACTCCCACTATATCTTTAGCTGTGGAATCACTGATATTAATTCCTGTCATTTTTTTAAGAGCATCCCTAAAGTCATCATCTGCTCTTTTTTCAGCACCCTTTTTTATATTATTTAAGTGTAATTGTCTTGCTTCTCTTTGCCTTGTCCTTCCCATTGGCCTCCACCTCCTTTCCTGTTATGTTGGATATATTTTAAAATGACAAATAATATCATCAATATTATTATTGGATATCTAAGATTGTATATTTGTTCTTTAATCCATGAGAAACATGCAATTATCATATCGAAAAAACGTGTTTTTAAAGGAATTCTCTTCGCTTCCGTTTTTTCTTTTTTTAGCTCAACTTTGTCAACCTCTTCTTTTATTTTTTTAATATCTTCCTTGTCTAGATTTTTTATTTCTTCTAACAGTTCACCTATATCCATATTTTCAACATCCTTATCCTGGGAAATGGATGTCTCTTGTTGTGTTGCTGGTTCTTCAGCATATGAAGGAAATGAGAACAAAGTAATAATTAATAGCAGAATAGATAACGGTTTAGTCATTTCCTTCTTTATCTTCATTTCTTCTGCCTCCAACCCGAATAATGTTAGATTTTTCAGCCTGTTGCATAGCCATACGTTTCAGTTCCGCCTGTTGTTTTATGAATTCTTCCTGTTCCCTCTCTTTTTCTTTTTCAAGTTCTTCATTATATCTGATTTCAGCTTCTAACTGCTGTAAATACTCGTTTGTTTCACGATTCATTTGCTCCATATCAAGAGCTTCATTATCCGAAATACAGCAACTGTTTGTATTAAAGAAAAAATCAATTGAATCTGCGACTGTTCCAGGTTCATTACTACATAGATTAAAATTAATTGGGAATGCTAATTCCAGAAAAATCGGATGTTTCTCCATCGTTTCTCTCGGCATGATCATCAATTCAATCATATTTTCGAAATCATCCTTTATCTCCACATCTTCATCGATATCCACATCCATAGTTGACATGTTTTTCTTATATTGTTCCAGCATGTTCCAAACAGCTTTTAATTCTGCTGAGTAAGGATTATTAAATTTGATTTTCGCTTCAATATACCCATTGTCATCATATCCATCAACAAAACAATCAAGATATATCTCTATGGTAATTAACGATAACATCTGTTTTATATTACTGACTAATTCGTTATTTTCATTTTCTACTAATTCGACCAGGCACAGTGCAGCTGTACTTTTTGGTAAATTCCTTTCATCCACTCCGCTTGCCATATTTATAAATTCAAATAAGTCCATAATAACCTCCTAAAATTTTATTTACTAAATTAGTATGTAAAAATCCAAGGTAAAAAAAGAGAATTAAAAAGCAAATATTCCACATAACGCCATTATCTTAATTAAAATATACTGACAATAAAAAAGAACTGTGAACATTACTTCTTCACAATTCCTTTTATGTAATGAAGATACTTGAATATAAACAAAACAGATCTTCGATTATTCACTATACAATTTGCTATATATTTTTTATATCGTGATATAAATGGATTTTCTTTGATTTCTGATTGATATTGTATTATAAAACTTTGAATAAGAATCATTTCTTTATCCAACTCTTTAAATGGAGAAAGGCTCCCTATATAACTTATATTGGCATATTCTATTGCTACTTTGAGGCATTCGCTAAAACAGTCATATCCACATGTTTTGCTGTAATTTGTTCTACCCATAAATATATTTGCCCTGGCAATCCTTCCTTTTTGTTTTTGTTGCCATAACGTTGTTTGACTTCCCGGTCTTACCATGTAATGATATTTTGGAGATGGCAGAATTGCAATTTTTTCTGAGTGCTCCATTATATAAGGTAATATTTCAGCATCCTCGACAATATTTCCATCCATAAATTGAATATCTGCATATAGTTCTCGTTTGATTAAATGGACTGGCAAATAAGATTTTATTTTATCTGGTAGTAGTTTCTCCATATATTCATTTCTAGTCAACCACGTTTTGTCACGAATATCAGCACCGTTTGTATTAATATTAATCTTATTTTTGATGTGATAATATAATTGGCATATACAGGCATCTGCATTTTCTTTGTGGATACAATCAAGCATTTTCTCAAACATATCCGGTTCAATGTAATCATCTGAATCTACCCATCCGATATAATTGCCAGTAGCGTGCCGTAAGCCGGTATTTCTGGCAGCAGCTGCACCTTTATTATCCTGTTCTATCAAAACAACCCGATTATCAATCCGAGAATATTTTTTACAGATTTTTGATGATTGATCTGTTGACCCATCATTTACTAGAATGATTTCAATATTATCATAAGTTTGTTTAATAATTGATTCAATACACCTGGGTAGATATTTTTCTGTATTATATATGGGTATGATAACGCTTATTTTATCATTCAATAGCACACCTCCCGTTTAAGTACTTTTTCATATTCACGCACAAGTAAGTATGCATACATTTCCAGGTTAATTAATTTTGCCTCCTTACATTTTTGAGACATGTAATTAAGTTTTTTATCATCCTTCATTAACTCATTTATTTTCTGATACATTTTTTCAGGTGTAATCTCTGATATTGTATATCCAGTGATTCCATCCCGAATCAGTTCCTTAATTCCTCCTAAATCAGAGGCTATTACCGGAGTTCCAAGTGACTGTGACTCTAATATCGACATTGGACAGTTCTCATACCAAATAGATGGATATAAGGTCAGCTTCGCTTTACTTATTAGTTCAATAAGCTCATTTCCAGTTTTAAAACCAAGATATTTTACATAATCTGACTGTTCGCAATCTTTCTGCATGGATCCTGTACCAGCAATATATATTGGTGTCTGTAAATGTTTAGCCAGCTCTAATATCATACCAATGCCCTTCTCTTCTGACAGCCTACCAAAGTATAATATATACTCTTCTTTATTGGTTATTGCTTTAGGAACATCTATATCAATGAAATTTGGAATGGTTATGGTTTTTGTTTTATAGATGTCTTTCTGCGTTAACATACTCTCCATAAAGTGACTAGGGCATATGAATTTATCAATTAGACTATATGTATTCCTTTTTTTATATAAGCTGGCCTCTATTGCTCCGCATATGCTTTTTATCCTCGAACCGTGAATACAAGATTCCTTTATGCAATGCATATAGTTTCCATCCATGCATTTGGAACAGATTTTTAAATCAGTTGAAAGCATTAAATGATTCGGACATAACATCTGGAGATCATGGACTGTCTGTACTATTTTTACACCACATTCCTTTGCTCCCTCAATAATGGAAGGTGTTAAATGGAAATTGATATTATTTAAATGTACAATATCTGGTTTGTATTTTCGAATAAGTTCTTTTATCTTTTCCTTTGCATCTAGTGAATATATGATATGAATTGGATATGTAATTGCTGACAAGCTCCAATTATGCAATTCCATATTCGATGTATATAGACCATATTGATTGCCTACGAAATTCTTTGCATCGTACATTCCAAAATATTGTACCTCATGTCCCATCTTTTCTAACTGCTTTCCTACTTTTAATATATAAGTTTCCGCTCCACCTCTGGGATACAAGAATTTATTAACTAATAATATTTTCATGTCTTTTCCTTTCATATTCCGTTTCCCTTAGTATGGATTGAATGTAAGTTTTTCGATAAAAAAAGAACAGAGGAACTGTTCTTTTTTCTATTCATATTAAAATTTTGCCGGATTCCAGTCATGCCGATGCTGATATCCTACATCATTCTTTTTTTCCTCGAATTCTTTTAACACATTACCGTTATATTCTTTGAAAAGAATCTCAATGTCCTTAAGTATATTAGGAATATCCGCTTCATGGAGTTCAAACCTATTGGTTTCTGACACATCTTTGTGTTTTTTTGGTGGCTTCATGGCGACTATACATCGTACCAGCGAATAATCTCTGCTCTTACCATTGCCAACCATAATTGGCTCAAACATAGGGTTATCGCAATATGACTCTGCAAGTAGCATCGTTATTTCATCCAATGATACATTGGTGTCACACCCTAACTTCAACATCCAAGGAGCATAGCAAATATCCCAGTCCACGAATATGCTCTCAACAATCGCCTTTTCATCCCTGGAGACTTTACATGGCACAGATATAAATCCATGTTTCAATTCTAACTCCAGCAATCTTCTGAAAATTGGATATACGCATTCGGGTTTTTTATTAGGTTCATCACCATAAAACCTTAATTTTGAAGAAAGCTCACCGTATTCTCTACAATCAAACAGATGTGAAAAACGTATATAGTCTCTATATTTATCTGGGATGTAAAAAGGAAAACGAAATGGGTTCAAATTCTCTTCTCCATTCAGAGGGACTAAGATATAATTGATTGGATAGATGGATTTGATTCGCATTCTGTTTTTTATGAGTTTAAATATGTTCATAACTTTTATTGATTCTCCTTTTCTTGACTAATATCAATAATGACAAGTTCTGGATTATTGTTGATTCGTGGAACAAAAGTATGGTCTCCAAGGCCTCTGCTGATGATTAGTGTAGTCTTATTATACTCATGTACTCCTGCTGTTAATTTAGGTAAAAATCCTTGATCCGGTGAATATAGTCCTCCAATGTATGGAATACGGATCTGGCCTCCATGAGCATGACCTGCCAAGGACAGGTCAATATCCTTTTCATTTAAAGTTCCCATATATAACTCAGGTACATGCGCCAGCAAAAGCTTAAAATGTTCACTTTGTTCCATCCTGTCTACAATATCCGGCTTATATTTTTCATACTGTTCCGGAGCTTCACATATACATCCAATATCAATTGTATTTCCTTTTATTTCTATTGTTTCATATGTGTTATTGAGCATAGTAGCTCCCGCTTTCTGAAACATATCCATAAAATCTCTGTTCTTTTTTACATATTTATAATATTCATGATTCCCAAGCCCGTAATATACAGGAGATATTTCTACCAAGTTCTTTGTAAGCTCTAACGTTACTTCATAATTAGTATCGGACCAGTTAATCATGTCTCCTGAATAGCAAATGATATCAGGTTTTGAATCTTTTATCTGCTGAATCAGTTTTTTATTTCCATCATCTATTTCAGTGCTATGAAGATCTGTCAACAATGCAATTCTTATTCCATCGTTTATTTTTTCTGATTTAATCTGATATGTAGTAACATCAACCGTTTCCGATCCTTTGTAAATGTACACAGCTCCAATAATCAGCATTATGGCAGCAGACATAACAAGGATTCTTCCTTTTTTCTTATTCATGTTTTCCCTCCGGCATATTTGAAATACAGTATCTAACCAGCTCCCTGATTTCATCTTTATTATTTTCCTGACTATTTTCAATATTGTATTTAACTTTTATACTTATCTTATCCGGGTCTTCGGCCGCCTTAATTGCTAACTTTACATCCTTTATATAAGACTCAACATACGAACTGTCTTTATTCGTAATAACAAGATAAATTCCTGAATCATTGTAACCAATGAACATCCCTTCATGTAGTGTTGTGTTCAGTGCATCTCCCACAAGACTTAACGCATGGTTTCCCTCTTCCCTATTAAGTCTATCATTGATTTCTTTGATATTTTCTACAATTAATGAAGCCACAGTAACACCTTTTAGCATTTCTAATTTGCTTACTCTTGACATGAATCGATTACATGCATTCTTATTTGGTAGGTGCGTAATGCTGTCTGTATAAAATTTGTAATCAAAGAAGTCTTCCAGTCTTCCCAGAACCATGACTCCAAATATACCTACACCAAAAGATAAAATAAATCCTATGAAAAGATACAGTTTTATGTTGATTGTTTCATCTACAAATACTGTAGATATCGGTTTTATATTTGTGGCACTTAAGTATTGGTTTAATTCCGTGCTTGTATCATAAAGAAGGTTATATATTCTATCGATGTTTTCGATAAGACCATTGAGCCTACTTTCAGCAGACACTAACTCTTCTATATCTACATTTTCGTTTTCTTCTATATTCTTAAAACTTTCTATCAGATTATCATAGTACTCATTATCTACATCCAGTTCATTATGGTTATAAACTAATTTTGCATAATCAATAATCATATCATCATATGTGGTCATTGTAATGGTGGAATCTGTATCATTTACATCGCTGATGATATAGCTCCCTGTTTTACTTGCCATATCTGATGTATTTTGAACTTCTCACCACTTTCGCTTCGCTAAGAAGTGGGAGATTCCTGCTTCATAGAGCCATGCCATATTATAGACTGGTCTTACCAGCTCTCCACAGGCAGACACGGCAGTCCCTGCCGCCTTATCATTATCTTTCAAGCTATTCGGATACGCATTCCTTCCTTTAAAATATTGACTGCAGCATTGATATCTCGGTCATGATGCGTTCCACAATATAGACAATCCCATTCCCGGACATCCAGAGTTTTTTTACCAGTAGGCTTTCCACACGCAGAACAAATCTGACTGGATGGATAGAATTTATCTACTTTTATGATTTCCTTCCCATACCAATCAGCCTTGTACTTTAGCATCCGCACAAACTCTGACCATGATACGTCCGCTATACTCTTTGCCAGCTTATGGTTCTTCACCATGTTTCTTACCTGTAAGTCCTCAATACAGATGATATCGTTCTCCCTGATAATCCGGGTGGAGAGTTTCTGCAGGAAGTCTTTCCTTTGATTAGCTATCTTCTCATGCTGCTTTGCAAGTCGAATCCGTGCCTTCCTGCGATTAGCGCTGCCCTTTGATTTTCGGGACAGCTGACGCTGCAGCCGGATGAGCTTACGTTCCTCTTTTGAAAGATACTTTGGGTTCTTGACCATCTCTCCTTCAGATGTGATTAGGAACTCCTTTATACCTAAGTCGATTCCGACTGAATTACCTGTTTTAATATATTTTTTATCTGGTACGTCCATACAGCAAAGTGATACGAAATACTTCCCACTTGGCTCCTGGGACACGGTGGCACTCACAATCCGTCCCTCTGGGACGAGCCGGTTACTTGTCTTCACATTGCCGAGCTTTGGAAGCTTTATGTATTTTTCTAAATACTTGATATTCCCATTCGTGTATTTTGTTGTGTAGGAATGCCTATGTGTCTTCTTTGATTTAAACTTAGGGAATCCAGATTTAGGTTGATCAAAGAAGTTTTTAAATGCGGTATCCAGATTCTTTAGGGAACTTTGGAGAGCTGTAGAATCCACATCGTTTAGCCACTCATACCCAGACTGCTTCTTAAGATTTGTCAAATCGGAGCTGCATTTTGTGTATCCCAGTGTAGTTTCATCTTTCTCGTATGTTTTGATACGCTTATCCAGGTAATTATAATTTGACAACCAAATCAATTGATTTATCAATTCATCTCACTAGTTATAGAACCCGGAGTATTCTTGATATCTTTATGATAAATAAAAGCAATTCTTGATTTATGAAACTCTTCTGCTTTTCGTTGTTCTTCTTCAGTAAGCGTGATTTGTTGTTTATTTATAATTGCATCATTCGTCATTTTTCATCTCCACCTGTATGTTTTTCTATATTATGTGAGAAAAAGCAGCCATTTGGCTGCTTTAGTTTATTTTGACAGAGCTTTTGACAAGCTTTCTATTGTTGATATTAGCATATCAACATGCTTTTTTGATTCACTCAAATCACTTCTTAACTGATTATTATCAATATTCAGTTTGGATTTTTCTTCTAATATGCTATTAATGTAAGTGTCTTTTTGGTCAATTGTATGGTTCAGTTCGTTAACCTGTTTTTCTAATTCTTTAACCCTTAATTCCACCGGTACACCATTCATATTGTCTCCTCCTCAAATTTATTTGCTTTGTGAACTACTCAGTACTAAAGTACCGAGCATCTAACTGATTTAGTCAGCTAGACTTCTTTTCTGCAGATACAGCTAAAACTTAGCTCCTTTTCCTTTCGAAAGA